>TARA_R110001599_G_scaffold353797_1_pt1 | contig 48157 bp, 72 predicted proteins | sample TARA_R110001599 | Tara Oceans TARA_R110001599 (sample SAMEA4398360) | marine metagenome | biome: Polar Biome; feature: [MES] marine water layer (ENVO:01000295) within the mesopelagic zone...; material: water (ENVO:00002006), including particulate matter (ENVO:01000060) such... | reverse complement strand
TTGACATGGCAGAGGTCGGCAGTTCAAATCTGCCTGGTCCTACCATTTAATCAACTACTTGCAGCCCTTCCTGATATCCCCTTGGCAAAATTTTGGCAATAGATTGGCAAAATAAATCCGTATACAGTACCTGTCCAGATCTATAAATCAGCCAAGAATAATCACCATGAGAATCACCACTGACATGCTCCGCGAACTGGAGGAAGCCATTGCCCCAGACGCTGAAGCGGAAATTCGAATCTATGCTGGCGGCTGCGATATTCGCGTGTGCTGGAACGGAGGCCTGAAGCAGGTCAACCAAAACCTGGGTGTTGTGCAGCTATCGGAGATCGTGGAGTACCGAGACGAGAAGATGCGACGGGCCTGGGATAAGGTGATCAAGAAGTTCAGAAGGCTGGCAGCCCAGTAGCCCCTGTTTAGATAAGGCCAACAGAACAGAGAAGATATCCACTAGCTTCAGTGCGTTCCAGTATCTCCTCAACAGGGTCATCGTAGCCGCTAACCTCATTGAATGTGACAAGGCTCCGCTGATCAAACGCGACCGGATAGTTCATGGCGATACCGGATATTGAATGTGGGCCGGTAGTGTATGACGCTGCGGTCATCAAAAACTTACTGCCAACCTCCAGGGGCATCTGGGGGAGAACATCAATAGTGGTATTCGTGTTGGACCCAGTAATGCCCACCTGAGACGCGATGTCTACTCCGTAACTTTTATGCGTAATACCTGACGGCAGCGTAAGGGCCTCGATCTCTTTTATGCGCTCCCCATTTCGCCAGATCTCTACTTTCTCTCTCATGGGCTCAGAATCAATGCTTCCAGAAGCGGTCAGGTATCCGCCGTTCGCATCCTGAGCAGTGTATGTGTCATCAATGCTCTCATTCAGGCTGTAGGTAAACCCGCCCACCACGACAGCGCAAAATCCAAAGCGGACATCGATGGCCAGTAGATTCTCGCCCCAGTCGATTCCCCCCCGCTTCTCCGACTCCGAGTTGGTGACGGATACACTATCCCCGGCACCGCCCCTGAGAGTTCTCATGTGCAGGTCGGTATTGATGAAGGCGGGCTCGCTTTCGCTGAACAATGTAACCGCATCGCTGGTGATGATCTCGAAAGCCGAGTCTCTTTGTACGCTTGTAACCCTGGTTCCTGTTGTGTCAAACCCAGGCCCCTCGATATCAATCCAATCGGAATCAATAGAGGTCACACTGCCAGACCGGCGCTCATAAGCAATGACTTCTCGATCCCCGACGTAGTCACAGTATATTGGCACGTCATGCGAGACGACTTGCTGGGAAACATCCACTGTTCCCGTCTTTATCACGGACGCAGGAGATGGCGGATCGCTATCGACGACATAGGTGTCAACGGTTGTTCGTGACCCAACAGGCTCCGCCCTGGTCCATAGTTGCTCTAGCGAAAATCCGGAGTTGATGTCATACCGGACCAAGTCGATGTGCAGGTTTTCGTCATCTTCCAGATCGCCAACAATCGTGCAAACAGCCTTGGTTCCATCTTCAGAAAAATAGAAATGGCTCTGCGGAGCCATCCCTGTCAAAAGCGTGGTTTCGTGCATGAACTGTAGGAGCCCGAACGGTTGAAGTAAGGCATCTACCGTTATCCGAAAAACCTTAAAGGTCTGGCCAGTTGCGTAGGATTCGTCGGACGCCACCACCACGAGCCACCGCTGGCCACCTACGTCTTCGTATATGGAGGCGCCATGGACGTTGACAAATGCCCCCGCTTCAATCTGTTCCGACAGGTCAAGAATTACCTCGAGGTCATGGTAAACATTGGGGCCAGCTTTCCATGCCGCCAAGAATCCATTGAAGCTAACATCTATTTGGTCAAGGCGGTGCGCTCTACCAGGCGGGCCGTCCCAAGATAGAACAAGCTTTTCAGTATTGAACCAGTTTTTGTTTCCGTAGCTCCTGGCATTGCCGCGCTGAACAACCAGATCGCCCGAGTCTGGCGTGGCGGTCCATGCGCTGTTGGAGCCATCTTCGGTTCCAAGCGGCGAATTGATTTGACCATTCATATCCTCGAATGGCTCGCCATACGTCTTCTTTGGTGCTTGATAGGTGGGAGCGGGCCCAGCCTCCCATTTTGCCGGCTCGAACACGAACCCAAACAAAGAGCACGGAACCGGATCTGACTCAAACCCAATGACCAACGGGCCATTGTCGGTAAACCGCACAACAACGCGGTCACCTTCGGTAAAAGCCGAGCCATTGCAGTCCATGTACACGATTGGGACGCCGGAAAGAATCTCAGTTTGATTGATTGGCAAATCCTGCGCACTGGACTTCGCGCTATCCAGCGTTACATCGCAAAGATCAACCTGAAGGCGGGTTATCTGACCGACACGGTAGCGGGGCATCCACTTCTGGACACCTGGCAAAACGGCTGCGTTGAAATAGATCTGAGCGCCGGACTGGCCCAGATTCGGGAATAGAGCTCCATCCCGAAAGGCATCATAAGCGCCTTCGCCCCCGTATCCGGGCTGGATGACAACGCCCTGGCCGCCCTCGTCGTTAATGTCCACCAGCCCCACATTGCCGGCCAGATCAAGCGTGTAATCCGTGCACCAGGCTTCGATCTCTCTGCCTTCGGGTACGGCCTCAAGCTGGCCCCGGCGCTTCAAAGCTGAAAGATTCTCTGCAATCAGCTCCGAAACCTTCAGTTCGGATATCCGAACGTCTGCTTGCAGCTGTATCAATTCTGTTTGGAGCTTGGTTATTTGCTCCCGGGCGCCTTCCTCTCCGGCCTGCAGGTCATCAATGAGCAAATCGATTTCACGCGCCTTATCCTGCACAGCGGTTTGCGCCTGTAACAACGCGAGCTTTTCGGTTGGGATCTTAACCGCCAGCTCAGCAATGCGCTCATTGAGTTTGGCAATACTCTCGTTGATTCGATCAACGGCCAATTTCTGCCTGACTCGATATAGGCCCTCGCCGAGGTGGCTGACAATCTCACCCTTAGACATTAACGCTCACTCACTTCGCAGAACTTGTCCGTATCATTCACGTAGTAGTTGATGTAATCAGCGGTGAATGTTTCGTCCAGCGCAGTGACTGTCATCCCCGGCTGCAGGAACAGGTCGATATTGCAGCGAACCCGCCGCTGGCCATTGCTGGTGCTGATACTGCGGATTCCGGTTAGCGCCCGCGTCCCCGTAGACGTGGGCTTGTTCTTCATGTACCCCGACACAGTAATGGTAAGCGCCCTCTGCCCCCTGTCCGGCCTAAGGGAATCAAAGCCAGATCTCATGATCTCGTCGTATTGGACCTGACCATCGGCAAACCGGTAGCCCTTCTGGATGACAAGTTCGCCCTTCTGGCGTGCCGAAATATCGTCCAGATACTGATCTGCGGCGGGTATAACGGCTTGAACATAGGATGATCGCCCGCCCGCTTGGTTTGTTGCCTGCCAACTGGAGATGCCGCCGATGTAGAGGTCGTCCAGGCCGGCAGGAGCACCGGTTATAACGAGCCGGTAAACCTCCTGGAGCTGGATAGGCGGGATCTTTGAAACCCAATCCTGAAATGCTGCAGCCTGTAAGCGGATTGGGAAGACAGCATCTAGCGCGGCGACGACGGGATTTACGTAAACGCTGAACTCCGCCTGGATGGGCAGAGTGGCATTTATAGCCGCATCGTAAGTGATTGGGGAGGTATCGGTTACAAGAGGCTCGGAGATTCCAGCAGTGTTTAAATCGGTAATCTCTTGCTCGGTCAGTTTGCGATCCCAGATCGAAGCATCCTGGAAGATCCCGTCCACAGTCGTGCCAAGCAAATAGTATTCACCATCTGGGCTGGCCCCGAAGAACGATCTAGCTGTGTAGCTGGCCGTGTTATAAATCAGGAAACTGCTGGCCCCGGGAAGTGAGTAAATCAGACTCCCGTTGACGTAGAGCCCGGTGCCGTTCACGTCCCCCGCAACCACTACGTCGTGCCATTCGCCAACCTCAAAAGGATCCGGAATGACATCGGAACCACTATTAAGGTCGCCTGCTGCAAAGAATACCTGGCCACTCTCGACGCTGATCAGAATCCCGTAATTGTTGACCTGGCCAAGCTGGAAAAGGCTCATCGAGTGAGACGAATTAACGTCCTCGACCAACGAGGTGTGAAAGTAGCGGATTCTGACAGTAATGGCTGAAAATGCTGGTAATAGCTCTGACTGAGGCAGTCGCAATGTGGCGATCTTCTCAAGATCGCCAGATGTCCCGTTCCAGTTCACAGCCATGTCTCGGCCGAGACCTCCGGGGGTGGCCACCACCGTGGCATCATATTCTGCAGGGCTGAGCTCCGGGCCCGAGAAGCTATCTCCAAAGCACTCGGCATTCCATCCGTCAACCACGTCGGCAACCCCAGTGCCGCTGGCCTCGTCCATCGGCCAATGGTGAACTATTCCATCTGTGGTGGCTGAGGCGAGATCCGCGTACTTAGCCATCAGACGGGCATCCGGATCACGCCAGAGGTAAGGTTGACTGGCTCACCAGAAACAACCGTCAGTGGACTCACGATAACGGACGCTCCGCTGCCCGATCCGCCGGCCGACAGGTACATGATTTCTGTGCCGCTTTTGTTAAGCAGTCTCGCCCAGCCCACGGCGCCACCAGCGGGAGCGGAATCCTCATCGGTCCACCCGCTGAAAGTGATCACACCGTTTGACTCAGTGCCCACTGTGGAGCTCAGCGTAAAGGTTGCCAGCAGCGTATCTGTGATGGTATTGCCCAGGCTCGCAGGCATAGCCCCGGTGTATAGCTCTATTTTTGGGTCGGATCCAGATCCGGTCACCATGTCCGCCAGCACGGCCTGCGCCAGTGTTTGTCCGAGCGATACGCGAATCTTCATTGATCAAGCCTCTTTTCAACCAGGAACTGGAATTGCGCTTCGCCGTTGCTTAGATTGAACGGGCCGGGTGCGCCGAGATAACAGCCTTCTTCGGTGGAAACGATTAGGCGCGGGTAACTCTTGGCCAGGCGCCTGACCGTCTCGACGGCCGCTTTACTGCGAGCCCTCCAGCGGATATCAAACGTCCTATCGGATTCCGAATAACCGAAGTCGGGAATTGCCGCGCCACCATCCAAAGTGGCGATACGATTGTTTCGGCGCTCAAATCCGGCCAAACCATCGGGGGAAACTTTTGTGAGAGACACGGTTCCATCCAGATCGAAAATCGGTGCGCTTATGAACACATTCATCAGTTAAGCCCCAGCAGCATTTCTTCACCGTCCGCATTCACGCGAACCTGGAGTTCTCTCAAAATCTCAAACATGAAGGCTTCGAGGTGCGGCTGAAGTCCAGCCCCATCAACCTTGATCAACGCATCCCCACGGGCCAGCTGGCGGGTTTTTTCCCTGATGAACTCAATCTCGGCCTTGGTAAGGGCGCTCTGATCGTCAAGTGCCTGCTGCCTGAACTCTTGCTCTTTGCGGATCTGACTGGCTATCTCGATCTGGGTTGAACGGCTGGCGTCATCGAATCCGCCGAAAAGGTCGGAAATAACGGATCCGGTATTGGAGAACGTGTCACTGATCGTTTGTGCAATCGCCTCTACCCTGTCTGCACCAGCCTCGACCTCGGCGATGTCCAGGGAAACCTTGGCCTCGATCTGCTTAATAAACTCGTTACTGTTGAGCTCCAGAAGCTTGATCTGGTAAGCCTCGGTTTGCTTTACGACTTCCTCGGTTTTCTTCGCAGCATCTTCCAGCGCCTTGTTGCTGTTGACGATGGTCCCGGAAAAGCTGTTGATCTTGCCGCTTGTCTCGTCGTATCCAAGCTGCAGCGACTTGTTATTCTTCGCCAGCTCTTCGGTTGTCTTCGAAACATTGCCCAGCGCGCCACCGCTGGCCTCAATACTGCGGCTCAGCTCTTCCACTGCGTCGGTTATGCCCCGCTGAGAACCGCTAAACTCTTCCGTTTTCTTGGAGTTCTCGACGAGCTGGGCTGCATACCGGTTAAACTCCGCCCGCTGCTCTTCCGTGATTTCAGTGGTGTAGCCCATGGTTTGCCCCAGGGCTTGGTTCATCTCGTCATAGCGCCCGCTTATCTGACGGAGCTCTTCGGTTTCCTCGCCGAGCTTCTTCGCCTCGCCGGCCAGTGGTGCGAATGCCTGTGCGATCTCTCTCAGCTCGTCCGCGTTGAAGTACTCAAAAAGCCTTTGGCCGAGGCCGTCCAATTCTTCCTCGAAAATCTCATTGATGAATGAGCCCAGGCCAACACCACCGGTCAAGGCGAGGCCAATCAGCCCGCCCTTCCCAGCTGTCGATGTGGCAATAGCCTTGATGCTTCCCAAGTTGCCGATCAGAGCCTTGAAGCCCTGAGCACCCGCCAGCGCAGTGAGGCCTGTACCAATGGACTCAAGCCCGCCAGCCAGGCCTCCGATCGCCGGGAGCACTGTATTGATCGTTTTAGCCAGGCCAAGGATTTCGCCGGCGGACTTCTTAGTTTCCTCGTCCAGGGACTGGAATTTCTCGATGCCGGTGCCAATGGCTATAAATAGCGGCTCAAGCCCGTTGGCGATGCCTGCTGACACATTGGTAAGTGCCGTGAAGGCATCAACGACCTGCTGCATTGCGTCCCGCAACCCTTCAACGGTGCTCAGGTCGACATCGCCAAATACAGCGCCAAACAGGTCTCCCAGCTCACTACCGAGATCATCGAATGCTGCCAGCAAGTCTGTGAACTCAAGACCCTCGAAGGCTTCCGGCAAGTTCTTAGCAATGGTGTCGACCTGCTGCGCAAAGCTGTCCAAGCCATTGCGCAGAGCCTCAAAGAGAACGTCTGCGTTGTCGCCCTGGATGGCCTCGCGGAAGGAGTCAACGAGGCTACTGGTGGCCTGCGTCACCGCCTTGGTTTGGTCGATATATTCGAGCCCGGCTGTTGCGGCGGCTGTTGTGAAGGCTGACCGCAGTTGCTTCAGCGCAAACTCTGCGGACTGTGTCTTAACCTCGAATTCCTCAAGCGCCGAGCCACTGGAGTTCAACGCAATCTGTAGTATTTCCTCGGAACGCTCCGCCCCATTCAGCACCGCAATAAAGCGGCTCATCTGCTCCGCTCCAGCGATAACCGTGGCAACGCGTTGCTTCTCGTTGTTGTCCAGGTCCTGCGTAGCAGCAATCAGGTCATACAGAACATCCTTGGTATCACGGCGCTGGCCATCGATCTCAAGCTGAATGCCCAGCTCGTCTTCAAGTAGCTCTTTGCGTTCCTTGGTGGGTTTGATCAGGTTGCTGATCGCCGTCTTGAGGGCGTTGGCCGACTCTGTTCCCGATCGTGTGACTTCCACGACCGGCGTCAGCAGGGCCGCCGTCTCTTCAAAAGAAAGCCCGAGGGTGTTGGCCACCGGGGCCAGAATGCGGAAGCCGTCGCCCAGCTGCTGAACTGAGGCGCCTGCTTTGTTCGAAACACCGTTCAGCACGTCCAGAAGACTGGCCGCCCTCGAGGCGGGAGCCTGGAAGCCCGCCAACGTACCGATGAGAAGTTCGCTGGACTGCTGTGTGGTCAGGTCCGCCGCATTCACGGCCAGCAATGATTGCTCAACCAGCGTCAGGGAATCGCTGATATTGAAGCCTGCCTGCCGGAAATCAGCCGTGCTTTGAATGATGGCGTCGGCGCTCACGCCAAATCGTGATGAGAGATCGCTGAATTGGTCTGAGTAGTCGCTGGCGCTGCCCTCGCTCTCGTCGAGTACCTTCTGCAGATCGATCAGCGCGGCCTCGAAAGTCACCGCTTCCTTGGTGGCGAAGGCCAGAGCGGCGACACCTACAGCAACCAGAGCGGCATCCAGCTTGATAATGCTGTCGGTAACGCTCGCCATAGGCCCGGTGATATCTCCAGCCTTGTTGACCAGAGAGTCCAGATTGCGGCCAACGGAGGTAATCGTTGAGCCCGTCTTATCTACACCACCGAAAATGATCTCAACGGTTTTTGTGGTATCGGCCACGTTTCCTCCGGGCATAAAAAAACCCTGCCGGAGCAGGGTTCTGTGGGATTCGTTTGTTTATCTGTCTACCGGCACAAATTGTCCCGGTGCATTTCCTCGCGCTTTATGTCTCTTTCAAGACTCGTCCTTTCACTGATCGTGTAGCCTTGGCGCTTCAACTCTTCCATATCCTCGTAGAGCAGCTTTATTCGATTGTTTATGCCTGTGCAGACATAGTTCGGGCGCTGCTCTTCGTCATCCTGGAGATCAGCCAGCGTATCCACGTATTTCTGTCGGGCCTTCTCCATTCTTTTTTCGGACTCCCGCAGCTTCCTCTCCTCGAGCTCCCGTGCCTGCCTGATAATATCGGACTCGGGGGCCGGTTCATTTGAACTTGCAGAACTAGCCCGAATCTTGACCTCTTCCTGTTGGCCAGGCGGGGGCTGGGTGCCGAAGTGAACATTTCCCTGGGCGTCCGTCCATTTATAGACCTCGGCGAAAGCAGGGAATGAAAATGCGGTGAGCAGGATGAGAATTAGGCGCATGGCTACCTCCGTGTGATCTACCTAGTTTAGGGTAGCATAGGCCTTTTACGCAGACCTCCCCGGAAAAAGGGGTTATTTTTGCCTGTACCACATGCCCCACAAGCTCATTTCTGTCTCAGTGAGATAGCCCTCCGGAAATACATCAGGCCGCGTCTCGTAGAGGTAGCGGCCTTTTCTGTCTGCAAGGGCTAGGCTTGCTTGGATGTGGCTTTCTTTCCAGAGGGCTTTTGCTTTACCTGGGCGACCTGCCCTTTTCCGGTGAGCGAATAGATTGCCCGGGCGACCTGGCCGAACTCGATTGGAAACGCCTCGGCAAGCTTTGTCACATCATCAAGCCCCATTTCCGGCTCAACCATGCCGTATCGTACGTGGCACATCTTTCTTGCCAGCGCCTGAGGCACCTGGTTGCTACCGACGCCGAGGCCGTCCAGCAACCCTTCCAGTTTCTCCCTGGAAGTGCCTGCCAGCTTTTCGGCAACACCCATGAGCACCTTGCTGCGATCGCTTTCCTCCTCTGCCTCCGCCAGCTCGGCCGCAGTCAGGCTGCGTATTTTCACAACACCGTCGCCGAAGCCCGCCTCCTTCAGAGCCTCCAGCGTGAGCTCCATCTCACGCGGGGCGAACTGAGCCTTCTGGAAGGCCTTCAGGTCGAAGCCAGCCATTACGCGGCCACGTCCGAACCATCAGACTCGGGAGAGATGGTGCAGGATGCCTGAATCTCGTCACCAGCAGGGAAAGTTCGAGCGATGCCAAGCTTGCCCTGATCCAGCCGGTAGTTGCTCTGGAACTTGTTGGGGAAGAACTTGAACCACAGGAACTCGTTTTTCAGGCGCACAAGGCTGTCACTGATACCGTCATTCAGGAATGCGGTGAAGCTGCCCTGGTTCAACGTGGAGCTGGTTGAACCGATAGTGCTGCCGTAGATCTGCGTGGAGCTGGTGCTGTGAGAAGTCTCCGCCGGCACGTAGTCGGTGCCTCGAGGAACATCTGCAAAGATCGGCTCGGCGTAGGAGGCGAAAACTTTCTTCGGTACGGTGGCGGTGTGAATCAGCGGCAGAGCTGAGTTGAACACAACGTTGCCGTTACGGTAATCCACTTCCCAGATCGGGAAGTCATACCGCTCCTGGTGAACACCAACCACCTGCTTGATATCAGCGGCAGTGACAGGGGCTGCCGTGGTACCAGCAAGACGCACCTGGCCGATCTCGATCTTGGTCACTGCGATCAAGGCGGGGCCGCCAGCTGCGGCACGAGTCTCGCTAAATGAGGTTGAACCGGTACCGGCCGCTGCAGCGATTGTTCCAGAGCTGTCTACAGTGATCGAGTGGACGATGTGGGTGTTGCTGGAAACGGCGCGAGAACAGGTTACGTCCGTTGCGGCCGAGAAGGCCACGAGCTGTCCGCCCACGTATGCGGTACCGGCTGACACGTCGACCACGTTGTCGTCACCTGACGCAGCGGGTGTAACCACACCGCCCGTAATCAGGCCATCAGGGCGAATCACCGGCTCAAAACCGGTACGACGAGACCAAAGGGCCGCGCCTGATTCAAAGGTAGTTGCATCGCCAGAGTCAGTCAGCGCACTCAAAGGTGACTGGTTCTGACCGCCCTCGTATTGGATCTTTGCATTTTCAGCGTTTGCCATGGTTTTCTCTCCGGGGTGCTGATGCCCATATCGGGCGGTTTACGAATGGTTCGGGCACAAAAAAGCCCGCTCAGTGGCGGGCTTGCTCTGCGTTGGTTGATGGCTATTGGGTGAACGGGTCGCCGTTCTTCGTTTCGTACATGACCTCAAAAGTCACAGAGCAGCCTGTAACCTTCAGGCCTGGCTCAGGGGTAAGGGACAATGAGGAAGTCTCGCCGATGCTCGTTGCTAGGCCGCCAAGGGTCGGATCAGGTTCGCCGCTGCTGATATCGTTGGCGATGGCCGTGACCAGCTGGCCGTACATCTCATTGGCAGCGGATGAATATGGCTTCACAGCGCTGTTTGTCAGGTACTCAATGACGACCTGAAGCGTGTTCATCTGACTGCCGTACTTGGTCTTTTCGCTCTCTTGTTCGAGATCCCAGACGCAGACAAAGACATCATCGTCGTCATATTGCTCGCTTCGGAGGACCGGCGTTCCGGGAACAATAGTTTCTGCTCTGGCAACGATCGCCTTAACGACTTTCTCGCGGATGGTATCCATTAAACCCCTCGGTTCAGCAGGTCAATTTGGCGGGCCAGCTCTTTCAGCATCTCTTCACCAGCCTGGTTCTCAGCCTTTCTGGCCAGTCCAGGAGTTTTGTCGTAGATATTCGGAACAGCCGGTCCCCGCTTCGTCCTCAACGGCGTTCGGCCGTCATAATTGGGATCCGATATGTTCCGCTCATAAACGTCCTCGGAGGGCGATCCGCTCAGCCTTGTGATGAAGGCGTGCCGGTATCTCTCGCGCTTTCCATCCTTCCAGAGCCTGAATGTCACCCCTTTCTTGGTCTGCCGGGCGCCGTATTTCATCAGTGAAACCGAGCCACCCTTGATAACTAGCTTTGCGGTCAGGGTGCTGAGGCTCGCGAAGTAGAGACTGGTCGCAGCGCGGAGGTCCTTCTTTTTGAGGGCCGATTTTTTCGACATCTCATCTACGGAGATTTTCCGGCCCTGCTTTGCGCCATGATTGACTGATCGCTGCAAGGCCTTTTGTCCGCCAGCCCGGTAGGCTTGCAACAAGTTCAGCACATCGTTCAGGCCCTTCGGGTCAATACGCGCGTATGCTTGTGCCATCAGTCACTCACTATCACTCGAATGGTGTAGCCGTCATTGGCAATCTTCTTTGCAACTGTCCACTGCTCGGTGCTGGTTTCGATCACGTCGCGCTTTTTCAGATCACCGACCTGCTCCACGAGCATTTCGGCTTCATTGCGCAATTCCGTGGTCTCCGAGTTCCCAGGGGAAACCACCTCCACATCGCGGGAGATGTGCACCAGGCATTCTTCAATGACGGCGCCGCCGTTGTGCTGCGTCACCGTGCAAGCCTCACCCAGCCGGGCCAGTATCCGTTTAGCCGATCGCTTGAAAGTCTTGTCGCTCATAGGTCAATCTCCACAAACTGAAACGGCCCCGGATGGGGCCGCTTGGGTTTGCAGGCTGTTACACCTTCACAACAGCATTCGGCCTAGTGCAAAGGAACAGCGGGTTGGATTGAGACTCGGCCTTTACGCCCTTGTTCATCGAGAGAGGCTCGATCTTGGTGTAGTACGGCAGGCCGTTGGTGCCGACGGTCTCCATGTAGTTGGCAGGCGCAAACCGGCCAATGAAGAGATCGGGCACGCCTTCAGGGAACACGTAGCCATCGGTGTCGCCTACGAACTTCACGCTGCCCACTTGGCCGCGATATTGCTCCCAAATAATGCCGCCGAACTCGAAGCCGCCGCGCACATCGTCACGAAGTGCCGCCCCATCCATCCAGCGCTGGTAAGCGTCTTTCACGTCCGGATGGTCAACGAATTGCTTAAACTTTGTGCGGCCAAGCACGCCGCGAACCGACGTGAACGAGACGCCACCGAGCTGATCTTCGATCTTGTCGAGAATTTCGAGGCACTTCGTTCTGACCTTGGTTCCGGCTGTGCCAAGAACCAGATCCTGCGTGGTTTGCGTGATTCCGAAGGCGGTGAAAGTATTCACCAAGGGCGTGGTTCCGTCCGAGTCCATGATGATGCCCTTGAGCGCACCGATCTTCAGGTGCTCCATGGTGGCATCCAGCTGACGGCGATGTTTTGCCTGGCGCTTAGCAACGTAGTTGGCTACCGCTTCCACCTCAGACTCGGAGCCGAAGGCGCGAAGTCCTTGGATCTCGTCTGCCATGATAGTGGACTCTTGCGGCAGGTGCAGGGTGTTGAAGGGAATCAGGGTGCGCTTGTCGCCGGAAACCTGAAGCCCAGGAGCTCCGCGGTCAGCAGCAGGCACCAGCGCCAGGGTCGCGCCGTCTTTCTCAATGCTAAGGTGAGTGGTGTTGATACCCTCGTTGTTGAACAGGCCCAAAGCGCCCAGGCGCCCCGGCACATACGGGGTTTCGTTGATGGCCGCAGTCAGACTCGAAAGGCTGAATGCGTCGTCGTTGAAAATATCCAGTGAAGCCATGTTATTTCTCCTGATCTCAGGTTTGGTTCAGCGTTTCAGGCTGATTAGCGGGCGATGATGCCGATGGCGGCAAGATCAGTGATTGCGTCTGCGTCGTCACCGGTGAGCAGCGCCTCGTCAATCTCTGCATCACGAACAACGCCAACGGCGGTTACGTCTGCAGATGAACCGTCAGCGGCTGCGTAAAGAACTCCAGCTGCTGTCTGGGTGCCATTGCTAGCGCCAGAGGCATAAGCGGTGTACTTGCCAGAAGCGGTGATTTTGCCAAGCACCTGGCCGGCCACATATGGGCCACCGGTTACGGTGATGGTTTCGCGGGAACGCTTGCCGTTAGCTTCTGAGACCAGAAATTCACCGGCACGGGTAGTTTCAGTTTTCATGGTTAACCTCCAGGGTTACGCTTGGTTGTTCAGCTGGGAATAAGCCTTTCTTGCGTCAGGCTGTTTCTGATTGCCCGGGCCGGGCGTGTGGTGATGATCCAGATCCTGATCGCCAAGTGCTTTTGCTTCGGCAATCGCATCGCGGATCATCTGGGTTGGGTTGCTGAGGCTCTTGAGCATTACCGCCTCGTCGATTCCAGAGGCCTTGGCAATGTCCTTGATTTCGCCGGCCATCTTGAGCCGGGACTCAACGGCCGCCAGAGGAAGCTTCTCTTTCGCCATCGCGACAGCCATGGACTCGAAGCCGGCTGCCTCACACTTGGCAATGACTTCATCGGCGGTTGCCGCAATCGGATTCTTGAAGGCTTCCAGCTCCGCGGTCAGATCCTCGATCGCTTTGTTCTTGATCTCGATCTGGGCCTTGGCGCCTTCGGCCTCTTGCTGGGCAGATCGGACCTCGCCCTGCATCTTGATCTGCATCTGGTATGTGGCGGGATCTGCACTGGCGACAGCCTTCAGCTTGGCGTCCTTGTCTGTGGCGAAGCCCCATTCAATGGCTTCTTCCGCCCCCATGTACTGGTCGCCCTTGTCCAGCAGCCCGTTGATTTCATCGGCACTCTTGCCGGTGCGGGCAACGTAAGCTGACACAATGGCGTCGTCGATCGCGGAAATACCGGCCGCGTGCTCTTCAAGTTCCTTCTTGTTGTAGTAGCCGATCATCAGGGTTGAGGCGCGGTGCGTCATGATGCTCGTACCGACGCCCATGGTGCGGGTGTCGCCCGCCAGCATGATCACCGTGGCGATGCTGGCCGCCATGCCGGTGACCTTCACGTGAACTTCAGCTGGATGATCAATCAGGTAGTTCATGATCCGTACGCCGGAAGCGACATCGCCACCAGGGCTATTGATCTCAAGATCAATCCGATCGAGCTCGCCCAGGGCGTCTACCGCCTCGATGAATTCTCGGGCCGGCTTCTCGCCGGTAAAGTCTGCAATCCAGTCCGGAGCCCAGTCCGAACCAATGGCGCGGTCAATACTCAGCTTGGCCGTCCGGTCTCCGGAAGCCTGTGCGGTGAACCACTTCATGGTTTATTCCTCTTCGGTGAGCTCCGCTTTCTGGAGCATGTCGGCTTTGCGTTTTTTCGCGTTGACGTTGGCCTGCTGAACATCAACAGCCCGGTAACCGCGTTTGGCGACCAGGGCGTCGAGGCTTTCGAGGTCGTTGTTGAGTTCGAGGACTGCGGCCTGTGCGTCTTGGGTTGGGTGGATGTGCGGCCAGCGCTGGGTGCGCCAGTCCCGCCTGTTGTAGTCGTCGTACCGATCTGCATAGCCAGGAGCGCGAACCTTGCCGGTCAGCACCGCGGCATCGGTGAACCAGAATCCGGCCCGCTCGCATATCTGGTGAATGGTCAGGTGGTCCTGGGCCATTTCGATTTCACGCCTGTACTCTGTGATCATGGCGCGATAGGTCCGGTCGTTGATCTTTGACCAGTCGCCGGTGACCAGTTCATAGAGAGACTTGGCGCCGGCGGCGATGGCCAACTTCTGCTGCTCCTGGAAGTCGGTGTAGCCAGAGCCGGTGTTGTCACCATCGAACAGGGTCAGCTTCTCACCAGCCGCACCGGTCAGGATCGTGCCGGGCTGGGCGCTAATTTCTGGCAGCGGTTCATCTTCTGCCATCGGCTCGCCGGTGATCGGGTCGTACTTCCAGTCGGCATCGCCCTGGTATTCCTTCTGCAGCCAGCCGGTGAACGGTGCGCGTGTTTCCTTGCGAACCAGTTCGCTGTCTTCATAGCTGTCATAGGTCTTGGCGCGAAGCAGGGCCTGAACTATGTCCGGCTCTCCCCTTACCTGTCCCGGCCGCAGCGGCAGGTAATGGTGAATAACCTGGTTGGCCGGGATCCGCAACAGCTTGGCGGTGGAGAAAGAGGCACCGTTGGAATCCTGCGGGTGCTCCGGATACATCCATACGGCGACACGCTGGCCGCGCTTGTTGAACTCGATACCAGCGATGATCTTGTTGCCGTTCCTGCGCGTCCGGTTCTCTGTCTCCGGTACGTGGTGAGGCTCGATCACCTGCAGCTGAATCGGCACAGTCATGCCGAAGGAAGCTGGGCGCGGCCTGAGCCGAATGAACACCTCCCCTTCGGTTCTGCGGCACCGTACCGCCTGAGACAGCTGGCCGTAAAAATCGAGAATGCCGTCCGGGGAGGCCTGGCCTGTCCATGGCAGCCAAAGCTGAGACAGCGCCTCATTGAACCCATCGTCGCTGGACTCAAAGATTGGCGTGATGCCGGTACCAACCTCGTTGACGACGTTGCGACTGATTGCCCGCTCAAGCCATTGGTTGTTCCGGACGCCCTGAAGCGAACGATTTCGCAGCGTGTTAAGGGATCCGTTCAAGGCCCGGTTCGGACCAGTCGCCGGCGCATTCCAGCCAGCTGCTCGCCGGCCGCTGGTTGCGCCTTCGTATGCCTGCGCCCGGTAGTTGGGAGTCTCTCCGGCACGAACGCGCAGCCTTGGCTTGCTCATATCAGACCCCTTTGCAGACGTTTACGCGCACACCGCGACGAGGCGGCTTGCCGGATTCCTTGAATATCTCGTTCTCGATGTGCTGCTTTGATTTCATCAGCTGCTCAACAGAGCGGTACCGGACGCGTTTACCGTCAGCGAACTGAACCTCCAGCTCACCGGTGGCGATCGCCTCGTTGATCACATCAAGGTCGTCTTGAGTAAATGCCATTAGGATTGGAACCTGATTCTGGAGCGCCTGCGCTGGCGTTGAGCCGGCGGCACTGTTGATTTTGAAACGGACTGTTCGCCACCCGCCTGGATCTCGCTGTTGCTATCCCAGATCCGCGCCCAAGGGGGCGGTGATTGCCAGTTGATCTTGTCGTAGCCTTTTTTGGTGGCCGCGCAGTCGATGTACCCGAACAGGTCAAATGCTTCGTTGTCGCCCTTGCCTGGCTTCTTCCAGCGGCCCTGCATGTCCCGCTGCTCATAGGTCAATTCGGCATAGAACCATTCGCCCAGCCATTCCGGGAAGTGGATGTATCCCGGCCCTGGCTCTTCCCGCTCAAGGCGGTTGGAAATGGTGTCCTTAATCAGATTGGTGTTCAGCACGTACAGCGGGATATCACCCTTGCTGCTGGCGTGCCGATCTTTACGGCCGGTACTGTCGGGGAAGGTCTCGCGCATCCGGGGCGAATTGATCGTGCTGCCACCTTTGACCAGCATCGTCTTGCGGTGCAGCCCTTGGCGCTTCAACTTCCGATAGAACTGATAGGCGTTTTCAGTAACGCCGGCCTCACCGCCGGTATCGATGGCCGTCATCAGAACCGGCATCTCTCGCCCGCTCTCATCCGCCAGCGGATACTTGCGGGAGATCACGAAATTGATTAGCAGCTCCCAGTCTTCAGGGTGGCCGGCCGGATCAATCCGAACCTTCTCGCCGTCCTCATCCTTCCGTTCCGCCTTTCTCAGGGAGAAGCGGTCAACTAGCCAGCGTTCACCATGCTCGCCGTAACCCACCACCTGGATAACGAAGCGCCGGCGTTTGCCGGCCTGGACGTCCACGGCGGCGAACAGGCAGCGAGCACCCTCGGGCACCACCCGATCTCCCAGGTTCTCGGAACGTTGCTGAATAACCTCAAGGCTCCGAACGTTCTCGGCCTTGCGGTACTGGTAAGGTCTACCCCAGTCCGTATTGATCTTTGATTTCAGGGTTTCCTGGGATCCGGTCTGCTCATAGATCTCTTCGGCCTGGCGCAACATTTGGGCCAGACTGGCCCAGGTCTGAAACGTGGCCGCCGGGCCCTCCATCCAAAAGGAGGCAATCCGGCTTTCCCGCGGTGTCCCGACGAGTTCGCCACCAGGTGTTAATTCGCAACCTTCCGGCACCCACTCACATTTCCCGTTGAGTGCTCGCTTGCGCGCAGTATCAACCAGGGTTCCGCAATGGGGGCAGAATGGCCGGGCCGCATCCATGTTGAAGTGCTCCATGATCGGCTGATACCACTCGCTGCAGCTGTCGCACTGCCAGTAAAGGCGCTCCCGGGTTCCGAGGTTGTAAAGTGAAAGCGCCCCCTTGGTAGGAGGCGCCATGTGTGGGTGTTTCGGGTCCGGCTTGTAGTCCGGATCGGTTATCTCCCAGCCCGGCGAAGTCTCCACCAGAGTCATACCGGAAGACATGAAGGTCTGCGTTCGTTTCGAGGCCAGGCTAAACGGGTCGCCTTCACCGTTCAGGTCCTCATCCAGCCGGTCATAGTCCGTCAGAGCGACGAACCGGTAATCGGAACTGGACAGCACGTTCACCGTGGGCCACTTGATGCCCAGATAGTTGCCGGCCCTGAACGTCTTGTCATGCACGTTGTTGTCATGGCCGTGCGGGCTCATCATCGGCGCCAGCTTCGGAGAGTTCCGAAGCATCCGATCGATACGCTTTTTGCTGTACTCCCGCGCTTTATCCTCGCTGATCTGCACTATCAGCATGTCGCCAGGGTCGCAGCTGACTACGTAAGCAACCCACCCATCCAGCAGGCAGTTGGTTTTCCCTGACCGGGCTGGGCCGACAAATACCACCGCGTCGTACATGCGACTGGCCAGGCAGTCCATCGGCCGGTTCATGTACGGGGTTAGGTCCTTCCGAAAGCGGTCGATCTTCCCGCCGCCATCCACAACCATCATGTTCTCTGCCACGGCGTCGCTGACCTTGATTCGCCTCGGTGGCTTCATCAGCCTGGCAACCTCCCGCTTTATCTGGGCTGCAGATGCCAGAGAGGTCATTCGTCGTCGTCCTCGTCGATCACCAGGAGATAGAGCTTTTCACGCAATCCATCAATGCTGCTCTGTACCCGCTCAATTCTGTCAGGGTCCAGGTCGCAATCTCTCTCGAGGATGTCAGGCAAGCTGTCCAGGGTAGTGGTTACGGCCTTGGCCAGCTTGCTCATTTCCAGGTGGACTTCATCGGCCGGTATCAGTTGCCTGAGCTGAACCTCAAGCTTTACCCGCTCGTTCTCTGACTGGTACCAGGCCTTTCGATCGGAGGGAGGATACTTGGACGGATCCTCGTCAGGGTCGTAATAGACCTGGTCCGCGTAGATCGCCGGTGCCGCATCCTTCAACGCGTATGTTGGATACCCCCCCTTCTTTCCGGCCGGGCTTATCCCTGCGTCTTCGATCCTCCGGGCGATCGTCTTTCGATCCATCCCGAAGGCTCGGGCGAGCTGACTGATCGACCAGTTGTAAGCATCAGCAATGCTGTTTACTTCTCCGGCCACTATTCGTTACCTGCTGCTTTTAATAACCAGACAGAACAGAATCAACTCATTGATTAGTAAATGGTTATAACCGGCGACTGGTGAGGCTCAATGTGGGGCCAAAAATTTCGCGAAAACCGCGTGGTTGCTCCGGCCCCGCGGGCTGGCCAGAGGCCCAGGGGCCCCGCCGTTCTGCACCAATATGGGTCACGCCGTCACCGTGAACTGACAGCTGGCGGTTGCCACACAGCGGATCGCAGTTACAGTATTCGACATAGCGCTGGCGGCGTACGCGGATACATCGCCGTCATCCCAGGGCTTAGCGTCCGCCGTCCCATCATTTACCTCAGAGACACTTCCTTGGGTGTACTCCACCCGGGCGGTTCCGGAGGCTGGCTCAACACTCACCAGAAGTTCGTCGAAGCTCGCTGGAAGAATGACCCACTCCCCAGTAGCTGCGTTTACGGTTTCAGTGTGGCGATACCGCTGGCGGGCTTCCGCGTTTTCCTGGAACTCGGTATCGGTGGTGTCCGGAGAAAGTGTTATCGCCATGAGGAATCACCTAAATAGATTTTTGAAAGTAGATTTTTTGTTCGCCCGGAACAGCGGCCTGAACAAACCATTCCCAGCAGCCACGATCTCATCAACAACAGTCAGCACCGCTTGAGCCTCAACCGCCACATTCCCCGCCGCATCCTGCCCGTTCAGAGTCATGGGGTAGGTATCGAGCGCCAGTTCTGGAAGCTGCTGGCTCCATGTACCACCGGAGGGGGTTGGGTTGTAGGTAACGCTATTGACTACCAGGGTGAGGCTTGTGGCATCCCCTGCACTGCCATTAACCACCGGAGTGATGTCTGTGGTCGTCAGGGCGTTGATGGAGACAACAGGCGCTACGCCATCCACAAGGACGCCAGAGGTATCGCCAACGCTGTTCAGCGTCAGTGTGGCGTTGTTGCTTGAGACATCCTGTAGCGTTCCGCCTTCCAGTGTGAGGCTGGATACAGCAATGCCGTTGTCGTCTTCGTCACCAGCCTGCACTGTGTAGGTGAACACCAGGGCGCTTGAGCCGCTACCGGATACGTAGTCGGCCTGGCGAGACGTCCCACCTATATCAAGGTTCAGCGCCGGAGTGCCGGTGACCGTAACGGCCTCATCCCAATTGACGGTAAAGCTCAGGTCGTCGCCAGTGGCGTAAGTGCCAGCAGTTGGCACGCCCACGCTTTGGGTAACCGGCCCCGTCACATCGGGCGGCTGCTGGGTGCTGTTGTTCGTTACCGCCTGCCCGCTGAGCGTTGCCAGATCGTTTGGTGTGGCCGCCTGATCCTGGAAGCCGTCTCCGGGCTGCGTGTAGCCAATGGTCAGCGTGTCTTCGTCGGTCAGTGTGCGTGATGGCGTCAGGTTGACAATCGTGTCGTCTGTGCCGTCTACCGACGCAGAGCTGGCAGAGACGCCTGCAAGGCTGATGGTCCAGCCGCCAGATCCGCCTGCGCCAACCTGCATGGATTCGGACATCTGTACGGCAATGTTATTGCCCGCCGTTGGTACAGAGGCGCTTGAGATGGTGGGGGCGGTTTCGTCCGTGCCATCAACGGTCGCCGTCGCCTGAAACGTTCCGGTGGCGCCCGACTCTGGCACAAAATACTTCAGGGTTGCTGTGGACTCTCCAGCAGCAACTTCGGTGCTGTGGAGTGCAATGTCGTTGAGTTCGTCTTCCGCCGCGTCCATGGCGGCCCAATCGACGACGACCACGCCGGAATCAAAGTCAGTTACAACGCCCCACTCTACCGGGCCATCTGTGGCGAATGCAGTATCGAAGAATGCTGAGTTCGCGTCAGGCTCCCCGTGCGTGACCAGCTCATAGGGGTAGCTGTTGGCGTAGCTAATGACTGTGCTGGCTGTCGTGCTGTCCACAGATACAACCAGGTCCGCAGTGTCGTCATCAGCAATCAGCGGAGCGGTGTAGCTGTAGGTTGATCCGCTGACCAGCGTCAGGGTGCCAACGTCTGTTCCATTGAGTGTGGCGCTAACCGGTGCGGCACTATTGTCTGCGAGGGTGAATTCAGCCGTATCGCCTTCGCTGGTGATATCGTCTGCGGCACTAACAGATGGCCCTGATGCAGCAGGATTAAAAACGGCCAGTGCGCCAACGGGGTCCGTCTCGCTGGAATATCTCAGCCCAAGCGTCTCCGATCCTGCCGCGCTCAACACGCCAGAAATCGCCGAGCCTTCATGCCCTGCTGTAGTTTGCGCGTGGTCAACCGTTACTGTCGTTGTTGTGGCAGATATAGTGGACGACTGGTTCAGCGTATCAGCCGGCGAGTTGGAGCCTGCGCCAGCAACTAGAACACCACCATCAACGCCGTTAAACGTTATATCGAGGTCGAACAGGCTCACGCCAACAGCGGAATTGAAGTTATTGACGGGAGTAGCCTGATCAATTCCGCCAAGAGTGTAGACAGCCCCGGTAAATGCATCGTGGACCTGCCCGTCCCAATCAACCGCTATAACACTTGAGCCTGCGGGTATTTGCGACTCCAGTATGTAGTAAACCCCGCCTTTGGCCGTCTCGGTGTCGCCCGTATAGGCTGCCCGAGTCATTGCAACACCACCAAAGGTTATGCCGACAATTTCACGGCTTGAGAATGCGGATTCACCCGTACCGGCAACAACAACCGCCCTATTGCTTCCGGCGACGGCTGTGTAGGAATCGCCCTCCTGTATTGCGAGCTTGCCAAGAATCGATGCCATTAGAGATCGACCCCCGCAATAAAGCTCATATCTTCGTCATACACCAGGATTGCCTTTCCTGAATAATCGGCGAACGTGCCTTTCCAAAGCTTCAGCGTTGCTGTTTGGGTCCCGCTCACAGAAACCACTCTTAATGGCCAGAACAGGCCAGCAGAGGCAGGGTTAGAGTTGTCGGACAAAAAGAAGTGCGTTCCGTTGAGTTGCCAGTATTGGTCGGTTCTCTGAAGCAGAATATTTGTGGTGTTGTCGCCATTGTTTCCAATATAATCCTGAATGGATGCAAACCGAGGGCGCTCCGACTCAGAGCTGCGGACGGTGTCGGTTCCAACATCACCACCCGAATTTGTCATGGTAGAGTCCATGACAATGCCGGCGTCTCCTTCCTTCTGCGTGACCTTAACCATAAGGCCATCTGACTGATCCGGGGTGTTGATCTTCCAGAGCCACCCGTGGTTAAACCAACCATCGCCGTGTTTGGGTACGCTGGTATATAGAGATGCCGCAGCCCCATCATTACCCTCGTACTCCACAATCCGAGATCCAGAGCCCGCCGGGGTTGTCTCGGCAATATAGGCTGAGTTGTGACCAGCTCCGCTGAGGTTGATGTACGCCCGGATGCGCTCCTGCTTCCATTGGAAAGATGCATTAGGCACGTCGCCATCCGTACATCTGACCCGGGCAAACATAAAGATAGCGTCGCCAGCGGCGATAGCAGCGCCATTATCCCAGTTAATGAACCCGGCGTTGAAATCTGTGCCAAGTGACGGAATCAGCGTTGATTCTAAAACCTTTATCTCGCCAGCCGTTTTAACGAATCGCTTTTCGCTGCCGACGCCAAATTCATAAGTGATCGTCTCGCCATTAACACTAACAGATTGGGCCATCGGCGTATCATCAGATTGGCTGTACAACCAGCCTTCGCCAAACCCAAGCCAGGCCGACTTTGACGGGGCGGAAAACGTATAAGTATCAGTCGTTAAAACGATCTCGTTCTGATCACCCAGGCCGCTTGATGCCGACCAGGCAAGGGCGCTCGTGCCACCCGAGCTGCCGCCTCCGCCGCCATCCAGGGACAATACAAGAGCCCTCGCTGCTGCAACGGACAGGGGAGAGTCGTTAGTTGCCATATCTCAGAACCTCAACTCTTTCATGGGTGCAGTCATTGGCGGGCTCAAGAAACTCTCAATATCAATTCAAGGCGTCAGCTTTCGTTACACACAAGCTTCAGCTCGACCTGTAACTAACTGTTTGCATTGAGTAGGCATAAATCGTGCTTTTGGGAATCACCAATACACGGAGGTGCATATGACTTATCTACAAAAATTTCTTCTGCTGCTATTGCTCAGCGCTTCAGCCAGTAGCCACGCCTCGCTTTTGCGGTATGACATGACCTTTAGAGCGTCCAATCCCGAAAACAGCATTGATGGCGAGGGGTATTTCGTTGCTGATACTGAGCTGAACGCTTTGGTCCGGGCTAGGTTCACGTCAACTTATTTTGACGTCCTTTTCACAGGAACGAACCCGCTAACGTCCAACGAATACTATTATTTCGGCCACGTTGTAGAGGCCCACGATATAGCGGACCCCGCATCGGGAATCGTGTTCAGCCCCTTATTTCTAATCAGGGCGCCTGAAGGAGATCGCGAGTTTGCCAGCAACCTTCACAATCACGAAAATGGCGAGTTTTGGGGCTCACTCATCGTTCCGCTTGCAAGCCTTCCGCCTGGCTCTCAAAGATCCTACCTCGACCTGGACTTTCAGATTGGTCAACCCTATTCAGTGATGGAGCCAGCCACCCTGCCACTGCTATTTCTCGGCCTGGCCGCTATCGGCATCAGGCGACGATTCCGCTGACCAGTTGCGCAGTTCGGTTTTGTCGATGCGGGAGATCCAGGGCATCAGTCACTCTCCAAGGGTCGGTCACTCCACGCCTTAATATCGGTCTTGTCGCCTTCACATTTGCCGGCAACGGTCTTCAGTTGCTCGGCCCAGACTGGACACCAGTCAATGCGCCTGGGTGGCGCCGGTAGTTGACGGGGAATCAGGTACTCAGCGGGTACTGGCTTCTTCTTTATTTCGGTCCGGGTCAGCCACTGTGCCGGCCCGCATCCGCTCATAAACAGCATCAGGCCACAGATAATCAGGGCCGCTACAAGGCGCATCTTTTACCAACTCCTTCAACTCGCTTTCGGTGGCGGCAAGTTGGTCGCTTAGGTCTTTTTCGCGCTGGTCGCGGATGACGGCTTGCTGGTCGCGCCAGCGTATATCTGCCTCCAGCCTGGCTATTTCGGTCTGGTTCTGTTCGTTGGTGACCTTGGCCTGGTTGATCGCCTGGGTAAGGTTGGCGTTTTCTTCGAGTAAGGTATCCCGCGACTGCATCAGGGCCCAGATCGTGCCGGCCATTAGCAGGATGACGATGCCTGCACCGCCGATGACGTACTTGTTAATCATTGGTCGCTCGGCTTGCTGCGATACAAGGTGATCACAGTTGCCAGAATGCCGATGACGCCGGTTACGATGGTGGCCACTGCCCCACCGCCAATGACTTCCATTACCTCTGGCTCAGTCACGCGCAGGACGACGATAGAGATCAGCACGCAGGCCCATATCAAGACCAAGCGCGGGATCAATCTGTGTCGTTTCAGAAAGTCAGGCATCACGTTGTTCCTCGTCACTCATCCGGCGCTTCAGTAGCTCAATCTCGCCCTTCATGCCGGCCATCTTGGCGTTGCATTCGTCGCGTTCACGCTGCATCGCCTCACGGTGTTCTATCGCTTGAGTCTTCAGGGCGCTATCGAGATCCGTGACCAGCGCGTTCAATCGGTTGAGCTCTGCCGCCATGTGCTCGGCAAACAACGCTTCCCGCTCCTTCAGGTCCGCATCGCGGGACGTTTTGCCAAGCAGCATCAATTTCACGAACGCCAGCGCGGCGAAGCACATCGTTGTAAACACGACGCCCAGGAAGGCCCAAACGCCATTTACATCCGAAAGCTGGGCTTGAATAGAACTCCAGGGCATTCTCTCGTCTCGGGTCATATGGCTCGGATTTACGCCCGCTGCGCGAGCATGACAGGAGTGGGGTCGATGAACTCGCCGTCAGCGTTCTTGATTTCAAGGTGAACGTGCGGCGTGATACTGGAATAACGGGGCCGCAGATCTTGAGCCTCGCCGATAATGGTGTTTTTGCTGACGTTCTGGCCTTCCTCAACCATCGGATCAACGTAGAAGACGCGGAAGGCATAGCCCTGGTCGCTGATCTCGACGTAGCGGAAGCTGAGATCGTCGCCGTAGGGATAGCCGAGCTTTGTAACTGTGCCGGCGATGGGTGAATGCACCTGGGTTTTCGGCCTGCAGTCCTTATCGATGCCGTGATGCTTTCGGGTGCCGCGTGACGCGAGGTAATGGCCGCAGCCATGGCCGTCGCACTTTCTGTCAGGCATTTCGTGCAGGTGCATGGCGACCTCCAGAAATAAAAAAGCCCGCAACAAGGCGGGCAATGGGTCATGCGTGGTTATGGCTACTGAGTTAGAAAGAGGGCGCCAAGCTCACCGAGCGGCTATGTGTATGCACCGGCCAGGCCGCACGTTGTATCTGGTTCGGGCACAAAAAAACCGCCAGCTCGGAGCGAGGGCGGTTTTTTGGGGGCAATTCGGTAATCTAGGGAAATTGTGCTATTAACCGCGCACGATGTCAACATGTTGTGTTTTCTGCCTATGAAGCCTTCCTGGCAATGCGCTCGAGCGACCGAATTTCAATGTCATCCAGGTAGCGCATGATGTCGGTGAATGGATCGTTCAATCCGTATTTCCGGTACGTGGTTTCGGGTATGCCGCTCATCCTTGCCCTGCTCGCCGCTGATTTATCGGCGTTGCCTGAGCCACCGCACCCTTTACAGTCCGCTATCTTCGAGTCGACTGTTTTGCTGCCCGTACCCTTACAGGAACGGCACCTGGTTGCGCTCACGAATTCCTGAACCATGGCGAGGCCGATCTTGTATCGAATACCTGCATCGCAGTCAGCCCAGAACCGGCTCTTATCGCACATCAGATCCTGAATCTCATTCAGTGCAGCCAGGGCGCTATGTATATCATCGCAATACTTGGCCATTATCAGATGCATGTGCAGCGGTTCAAGGCCGGAGCATGCAGCTGCGATGTCAGTTCTGGTCAGTTCCGGAATGCCGCCGAAAATCATCCCGGCCTGCAGCCCTTTGGTTGTCAGTCTTGCCATTAGATACGCCGCCTTGTTTGAGCTCACTGTTACCCCCGCAACACATTGAAGATTTCCCGAACCTCTTTCTCGTCATCTTGCTCTTTCAGCCAGGCCTCTAGTTCCTCCCGGCTTATCTGTTTTTCCCTGTACTCGCCCCACTTGCTGCGGGCCTTGGTTTCGGTTGGTATCGGTGCGAACCCTTCAAACCTAGCCCCGAAGCGGTCTCTGCAACTCCTGGCCGCTTCTGCAATGCTCCCTTCGGTAAGCATCGTTGCTCGCTTGCCGTCTACGATGGCAGTCAGTTGGAGCATGGTTTACCCTCGCTGGGTGGGCTACTTGCTGATCCTGGTAGCTGCTCCAGTAGCCTGATCACCTCGTTCGGGTCCAGGGGCTTGCCATCTCTGTAGATGTCATAGCCCCCAGGGTGATTCTTTACTGAGTAGGTCATTGCGCTATTCCCCGTACCAACGCAGTCAATAGAGCGGCCGCCAGCCCAGCGGCACTACCAAAGGCCAAAGCGACGACATAATGGCTTAGCCTGCGCCTGGGTGGCACAAGCACGGCAATGAATACCGCCAGCATTGCGATAGCAGGCCAGGCCAGCCAGGTCATGCGGCCTTTTCCAGTAGTTCGTGACACAGCAACAGGATCTCTTCCTGCTTTCCGTATAGCTGCTCAAAACGACGCTTCCAGGGGTGCACGGCCACCAAACCCGGCATTCCGGTGCCGTCCTGGTGGTGGCCTGCGCATAGAGGAATAACGCTCAGGTGAGCGCCTGGCTTTGTCCGGCCGTCTATGTGGTGAATGCTCACCTCTTCGGTGTAATGGCCGTCCAGGTAACAGGCGATACATCCAAGGGCCGCCAGCTGGTCGTGAAACTGTTTCTCAGCCTTGTTTGGGGATCTACCTTTCATCACTCGCACCTTTGCGCAGCATTCCGGCGTCGTAGAGATAGTTTGCAAATTCGGATAGCAAATTGAGCTCTGGAGTAGATGCTGGTTCGGCGCGAGATTTTCGGAAGCCTCCCAAAATATCTGTCAGTAGATCATCCCGTTCCCGGTCTGCCTGTGTGCGGACCACAATGCCAGTGCCTGTCCAGCCAGAAATCTCATCCGGATAGAAGCAGCCACCCTTTGGGTGCTCCTGAAAGCGCGGGCCGTCGGACTGGAATTCGCATAGGAAATAAACGCCGGGGTTCGCCTTTTCGTCGGCTACAACGACCAGTTCGCCGTCGTCGGGCATTTCTCCGTTAAGGCCAGCCTCGGATGGCTTGGAGGGGCGGGGCGCCTCTGGAGGACATTCGTTGTAGTGGCCACATGGCGACTCTTCGCAAACTCTGCATGGCTCTGGCTTGGTGGGCCGGGGGAAGAAGTCTGTCTGGACCTCAATTACATCTGCGGCATACTCGCTCCACTTGCCGCTAATCGTCCATGCATACCAGTAATCGCCTTCTTTCTTCATCCAAGCATTAGGGGCGCCGTCTCCAATGTCATAATGCGTCGCATCTTCTGGCGCATACTCACTCCACCAAACCGGATCTTTCAGTTGCTGCTCCGCTGATTCTTCCATAGGACTTTCTTCTGAGAAGGGAGCCCCAATAGCCAAGGTTGCGGACGCTTGCGCAAACATGCGGCGGGCAGTATCAGCGCGGTTCATGCCGCCACCCCGCCACCAGGCCCCGGCGTAAATCCGCCGTTCACAAGCTCATACTGACGACCGTCGCGGTGTACCTTGACCACGCCGTAGTGCATCAGGTCACTGACAGCCTGGCGCACGTTCTTCGGGTGCCGATCGGTGGCCAGGCACAGCTGGTAAATGCTCGCCGCTCCATTGCCCAGGAAAATCTTGATGCGCTCCATCAGAACCTCGTCAGGGACGTGATCAGTCATGGGTCACCTCGGTTTCATCGCTAGGTCTGATTACCCCTTCCATTTCATCTTCAACCCAGTCACCGCTTTTCAGGAGCTCGGCGGCGCATTCATCGCAAATGCCAAGATATTCGCCGCGTGACTCTTGATGGAAAACGGTGTGGGGGCGGTGCTTGGAGCAAAAGTACTTCTCACACGAAACCTCATCCTCGCCGTGCATGTCGCCGCAGACATAACTCAAGCCGCGATCGATCTGCTCGTCGCATCCAGGGTGATCACAAGTGGCAGCGAACACGTATCCGATCGGACGCCCTTGCGAATCTGTTCCGCAGTCTCCCCACCCCATCACGCACACCCTATGGCTATCAGCTTCATATCAATCCCCATGGTAGGTTTGACCCATCGGGCCATGGCCGCGGGGCCTGCCCTTCGTTCTGCTCAACTGGTCCCGTAGCTGGCGGTTTTCCTCGTTCTTCTCGTTCAGGCGGATCCGCAGCTGTAACACCAGGTCCGCCAGCGGCAGCCCTTCCCCCGTATCCTTGTCGACGATCCCGGAGGCATGGCAGGTGGCACAGGCCATCTCATAGAACATTGGCTTTACCACCCCCCTACCCTTGCACTCGTCACACCGGGCCAGCGCTACCTTCTGCTGGCGGAACGCCGGACCCGATTTCTTCATGCACCCTTTTCCCCGTTCACCATCGCCTTGAGCACCCCCAGCTTCTGCAGGGCCCGTTCCGGGCTTGTCTGGCGATGAGTAGTCCCGGATACGCCTTCAGTTCGATAGCAAGAGTGATCACAGTTCTTGCAACCACACCCCTTCATAGGCTTAGTTTTCATAGGTCACCTCTGGCTTGTCCTCGAGGAAACAGGCGGATCCCGCCAATACTGCCTTCACTGTCTGTGTCGCCAGCCTGCCCCGGGCCATGCGCCTTTGCTTTACCGACTCTGGTTCAGGAAGTCCTCTCGGCAGTACCTGGTGCGATGCGTGGCGGCAGTTTGTTCTCGCCAGCCTCAAAACCTTCGGGATGTCCGGCCAGGTATAGTCCGGGTTCCCATCCGCCAGCTTCTGCCTGAGTCGATCGAAGATGATGTCCAGGCCCTCAAAGCTGAACTTCCCGATCGTCTTGGCCCATTCCTTACGCATCACCTTCAGCTGGTCCTCTGAATCTCCCCACAGGGACTTGACCTTGCCCCGTCCGTAGATCGTCGTCAGACGACTGAAGAACACAGCGACCTTCTGCTTCTCGTCTTCAGTGAATGCACCCCTAATCCCAGTTGTCGATGGCGTAGCCGGGATCTGTGAGTTGTTTGTCGAGTTCGTGATTTGGGCGAGAACCCGATTGATGTTTTCCATGTCCAGCTACCTCGTCACGTTGGGCTTTGCGCTTCATTGCCAGCTTTGTCCAGTTGCGCCGTAGCGCGGCCGGGGATTCGATATTGCCGCTCCAGAAAGAGTCAGCCATTGCGAATGCGAACAGAGCCTTGATCATCTCTGGCGTTCGCTTGTCCTGCTCTCTGATGAGTCGGATATCGTTGGCCCAAGTGGTCATGTTTCGATTTGCAGGGGCGTCCCTGCCAAGCCGGTTATCGACAACCTGGGCGATGAGCTCGGCGAGCTCCACGTCGATCTCGTATCCGAACTTTGTTCCGGAGGGATTTTGGACGGCGGCGCCTTGCACGGTTTTGGAAGAGGATTTTTTCTTACCGGAATTCTTCGAGGAATAATCCGTAGGATTATTACTTTGTCTTTTGTCTTTTAATTGATCGGAATTACTGTTCTCTAAAGGAACAGAATTACTGTTCACTGAACAGAAAGTTGAGTTTTTGTTCACTCGCAGGTTCTGACGGCCATCCGTCGCCTTTTCCCGGAAGCTCCATTGCTCGGTTTTCGTGTTGATCTTGAGAGCTCCCCGGCTTCCTCCCTGACGGATCAGAACACCAGCCTCGAGCAGTTCAGCAACCACCGTCGAACACCGCTGACGGCTCATGCCGGTGATCTTTGCAAGAAGCCCTCCCGGCACCTTCCCTTTCGGCTTTTGCCATCCATAGGTGGCACGAATAACGCCCCATACAACACGCTGCTGGGTGGCTGTCAGAGGGTGTGATGCCAAGCCCTCGGCCAGAGCATTAACGACACGGCAGTAGCCGTCACCGAGCGTCGGTTCGTCATCCATCTGCTGCTCCGGACTGAACTGTATGACCTTGCCCATCACGCCACCTTGTCCATTGCCTTATCGTGAGTGAACTGGCCGTCCCATGTTTGCTTCATAGGCAGCTGGCCGGCGAGGTAGTATTTGTGGATCTGGCTGGCGCCCTTGTGAAGCAGAACCGGTGTGGACCGCAGCATCACCTGGCCATTGCTGCGAGGGATGTTGCTCTGCCGCTCCGTCAGGTAGTTGTCTCGGGCATAGGACGTCGCTCGCCAGTTGCCGACGGCGTCCTTGTAGAGCCACTTGCGCTGTTCCAGCAGCTGGCAGATACGCTGGCAGTTCACGCCATTCAGGCGCTTGGCGAACTCCACTGGCGTCATGCCGTCGGCAAACAGGTTCTCGAGGGACTGGATTTGTAGTGACTGCTGGTCATTCGCAAGCTTCAGGGTTTGGTTCTGCTCCACCTGGTCAGCCCAGGCCCTCGCCGCAATGGCGGGATTGGTGAAATCAGGGAGGTTGGCGGCTTTCTGTTCAAGCTCCTGCCACCGATCAACCACAGCCGCGGTGAATTCCGGGGACAGCCGGGCAACCAGAACCAGAGAATCCCGCTTATTGAAACGGTACTCCTGGTAAAGATTCCCCTTGTGCTCAAAATCTAACCCCTCCAATGGAGAGGTTAAAATTCGGTCAGCCGCCAGCCTTTCAGCAGATCGTTTGACGTTGTCGTGACGACTGCCGGTAAGCTCCGCGATCTCGCGGCTGCTCATCGTTGGGCTACTGTTGCCACTTAGTATTAGGTCAGCCATAATCATTCCCTCTTGGACGTATCCCGCCGAGGTGTTGACGCACCGTTTGAGGCGGGATTTCTCGTTTAGGCCTCTGGCCCATCTTCCCGAATCGTTACCACGACCATTCCTCCTGGATGGGTCTGATCCCTCATCAGTCTCGGGTGGATCCGAAAATTCCGGTCATCAATCTTCAAGGCGTCCGCCACCCCATCCCTGCCACTCTTAAAACTGGCAACCAGGTTGTCGTCGTCACGCCGGCGGGCATCCGGTGGGTAGAAATCGATAAAGACGTGGATGCAACCGCCAGTAGCGACCACATCACGAAGGCGTTTAACGTCCCAGCTGTGCACCTGTATGGCATTGAGTGTCCGGATCTTGGCCGCCCATCGGTATCCGCGGACCACTTCGCACCGGCGTCGCCAGTGAGTTCGTGAATTGGGGCTCAACACCTTGTCAGGCCATTTCAGTGATACGCGCATATCAGCCATGTTTTCTCCGCCGTGCCTGGTTCAGTATTTCCAAAGTTGTTCCAACGTGACATGTCACGTTTCCGCTCCTGGCATTTCGGGCTCCGTTGTCATCGTCATCACCCCTTCAGTTGTCGAACCCGAAGAAAGGGCCTGTCTGGCAAGCCCTTTCCGGCTTCGTGCTCTTTCGAGCAATTGACTTAACTTGTGGTGGGTCCGCGTATACCGATGCCGGCAACGCCATCTGCACCCCCGGGCAGAACTTCTTTTGCGTGGTCGGTGACTTTGGTTTCGCTGGTTACCTTCGCGATCACCCCGCCGGGTGACTCTGGCAATCGCTGGAAACCTTTGATTTCCGAATGCACGGCGCCGGTATCGGTTGCGGTATCCGCAATCAGTTCGGTGGAATCATCCACAGTGGTGAAAGCCTGAACTTCTGAGCCTTCAGCCGCCGGCACGGAGGCCAGCAAGAACAGCGCGACTGCCACAAAGACGATTGCCAGAAAATTTCTCAGGCTCAGTCCCATCATGTGCGTTCCTCGCGTTCAGTTGCCGGGCTTCAAGGCGGGCCCGGAGTCGCCTTACTGGTGTCCGTCTGACGGTTACATGGCTGCTCTCCCCTTCCGGTTGAAATCAGTCTCATGATCAATTCGGCTATGCCGTCACCGCCTTAAGCCCTCGCGGGGCAATGCCCCCAGGGCTCTGAATGCTCAAGGTAGAGGCGGCCTGAACACTCAGCGACTACCGGACGCCTCTCGGCGTTCTACAAGTTCGCAACCATCGTTGCTTGATGCGGGCCGGTCGCTTGCCGGCATTGCCTCGGGCACTGTGCAGCCTTGTGAGTGAGGCAATCCCCTGCACTGAGTCGCTTGATTCCGCATCCGTGGAGGACTCTACCTGACGCGACAGATTGGGGACCTGCCAGGTCATCCTTGGCTGTGGGAGTAGAGCCCTCCCGGATGCGCCCTGCTTCCAGGGCCAATTCGTCACTTCTACCAACTTTGGGGTACTGCAAGTTCAGTCCTTCCGATAACCTGCATCCATACTCAGGCGGCTTTATCGGAACGCCGGAACTCAAGGTTTTCATCTCTGAGCTCTCTATCCGTAACCGCTCCTTGAGTAAGAGACTCGATAATCAGGCCGTAAGAGGTTTGTCGGCGACCTCCAATCTCCGTGATCTCTGTCGCAGGCAGCACGCCTTGAGCAAACCACTTGCGAACTGCCTGGTGAGACTTTCCGCATGCGGACGCCACTCGGGCAATGGAGCCGTGGCCGCCGAGTGCTTTTTTGGTTCGGTCGAGAGCGTTCATAAACAAAGAGTACACCTGTCGGTTGTAGTTTCGCAAGCAAGTATACACCGGTTAGGTGCAAATGGTCAGGATGACAATACCGATGACTGGTTGTATTTTTCTCTCATGAAAAAACTTACCGATGAAGAACGTCAGGCCGTAAAGGCGCGACTTACTCAGCTGGCTGAAGAGAAGGAACGCATTGACGGGGACTCCTCGCATGGAAGATATGCGAGAGTGCAGCGCTTCCTTGAATCCAAGGGGGTAAAAATCAGCCATCAATCGGCAAGAAAGTGGTTCAGTGGCGAGAGTGTTCCAAGCACGGACTCAGCAAAGCTCCTTGCTCAGTACTACAGATCATCATATCTCTGGATACTGCACGGTGAAGGATCAGCCCGAACAGCAAAAGATGCCGCCACCCAAGAAAGCGTCCCGGTATACCTCCTTCCGCTTCTGCGGCCAAGCCAACTCAATGACTGGGCACAAGGAATTTTGACGGACCCAATAGAAGATCATGTCGAGGTTTTTGAGAATTTCGGACCAACCGCTTTTGCTTTTACAATAAATGACAATTCAGCCCTACCCCATGCCGCTAAAGGGATGAGAGCGGTTGTAGAGCCTGACGCTTCGGAGCTGGCGGATCCGGTTACATCACGTAGATTTATTGTGGTCAAAGATCAAAACCAGTTCCTGGTAGGTGAGTATTCCAAGACACCGTATGCCACTATAACCCCGCCAAATAAAGACTTCCGCCCAATCGAGCTATCCGATAACCATCAGATAGTCGGGGTTCTTGCAGCTCTTGCTCAACACAAATTTGAAGGCTGAACGTAACTTCGTGTAATTCCTGTCGCCAATAGCGTGCCTTAGATTTGGGGTATTGCCAGTGTGTGAACTTGCGTCTACTGTACATAAACACACTATATTGGCATCAGAGTTATCAATGACAAAAGCCGCTGTAATGCTTGACCCCTACAAGAAGAAGGTGACCATCCATCATGATGGTAAAATTCAGACCTGCAGCTACCAGGAAGCTATCGGCAACCCCGGAACCGCAAACACCCTTCCGAAAGAAGCCATCACGACAATCTGCAAAGCCCTTTCAAACCCCTGCTAACAACTTTTCTGGCATTTTTTTGAATTAATTTTACCTTTAATATTAACGACTAACACACCTATTGGGTGTACTAATACAAATTAATGGTTGCACAAATACAACCATCGGTTCTACTATGGAGTTGTACTTCAGGGAGAGCCAAAAATGAAAACCTTCAAGCACTGCGAAGTTGAGCTGGGGCCGGCGTCAGACAGACTAACTGGCCAGCAAAAGGCAATTGTCGTTTTTCTCGCGATGGGTCTGAGCAACAAGAGCATTGCTTTGATGATGCACCGATCCCCTGAAACGATTGCCATGCATGTCAGCGCACTGCTGGCTGCCTTCAACACAAGCAGCCGAGCCGGCATTGTCGGACAAGCATTCTGCCACGGCGTGCTTCGACCCTCTATCAAGTCTGTTTCCGTTGTAGCCCTTGGCTTTTTTATCAGCATGAACCCAATAGCACAGTTGGAAGACCGAGCGCCAATCCGACGCGGGCCAAGACCTGTCCGAGTTACGAGCGCCAGGTATGAGCAGGCGAACCTGGGTGTGCTGACGGCATGAATTCCTTTGATATTCGAATAACTTGGCGTGAGGCCAATGAATGCAATCCCCTGCTGGCGTTGACGACGCTGTTTAAGGGCTGGTCTCCACAGTCAGCCCTTCTTTTTCACGCCAGCGATGAGATGCGGCCTTGAGTCGCGACTGACCTCGAACAGATTCGTCCATTCCAGACATGACCAGGAGAACAAATATGGCAACGCTCACGATAGAACTTCCAGAGCAGACGACACAGGGCCAGATGATGCAGGCGCTGGAGTCCCTGGGGTGCGAGCTCCGGCTCGCCCGTGATGGGCGCAACTACATGGCGGTACCACGGGTAAGGTCCGCCCGGCTGGATAGCACGACACTGCAGAGCCAGGCCGCGATCTTCCGAAAGCAATACGACAAGACCCATAGCGGTGGTTACGTGATCTTCTTCAGGGGCCAGGCCGTCGCGTGGAAGCAGCAACTGGATCACCCCAGTGGCTGGGAGCCTGGTTGTATCGCCCTGGACAAGTACGGCAAGCAGTGGGTTGCCGCCGGCGGCAATGGCTATGAAGGCGCCATGCGCTGGGAAGTCGTCGGCAAGCAGCCATCAAATGTAACCCGCATGCCGCCGAGGATTCGGGAGGTCCGCCAGCCGGGCCCGGGCGCAGCGTAACCATAAAGGAGCATGTAATGGCACTCATCTTAACGCGCCGCCCGGGAGAGACGATCGTCGTGCAAACGCCGAGCGGTGAAGTCGTGGAATTCACTGTGGTCGGCACCAGTGGCCCTCAAGTTCGCCTGGCTATTGATGCACCTAATCACACGAGCATCGATCGGCGAGAGATCTACCAGCGCAAGCAGCGGGAGAAGGCACATGGCTGACCCTGTCGTGGTCCAGAAGTATTCAGCCGAATTGCACCAGGTGCTTAGGGATCTGACCGGCTTGGCAAAGCTGGCCAGTGCACCGCTGAACACTTATCAGGCCGCGGTGCGGAATTCGGACGAGCTCCTGAAGCAGATCGAGCGCGAGTCCACTGAGCGTGAGCTCCTCGAGCAAATAGAACGCGAGTCCATGGAGGAGTGATCCTGTGAAAAACAAACTGATTGATCTGAACAACCACCTTTTTCAGCAGCTCGAACGGCTCAATGACGAGGATCTCAGTGGCGAGCAGCTTCAGGATGAGATCGAACGCAGCAAGGCGATCACCGGTGTCAGCAAGGAGGTTGTCTCCAATGCCCGTTTGGTCCTCGATGCCGAGAAGCACCGGCGTGAATACGGCCTTGGCAAAGGCCAGGGTCCGGAGTTGCTGGAGTAAGTCATGGTTACCTGGACCGCACAAAAGGATGACTGGCTGCGATCGCTCTATCCGGACACGCCAAACCGGACCATCGCGAAGATGCTTTGCTGCAGCTACCTGGCAGTGAAGAACCGGGCCACGACTCTCGGGCTGAAAAAGGATCCCGGTTACATGGCCAGTAAGCCTGGCTGTTTCAGACCTGGACAAACCAGCTGGAACAAGGGGCTGAGCTATCAACCCGGTGGCCGGATCGCTGAGAACCAGTTCAAGCCTGGGCACAAACCCCAGACTTGGGTGCCGGTGGGCACTGAGGCGGTCGACAAAGATGGCTACCTAAAGCTCAAGGTCAGTGACGATCGGACAGTGCCGAGCCGGTACAACTGGAAGTTTGTCCACGTCATGAAGTGGGAGGAGTACCACGGCCAACCGGTGCCACCGAAGCATGTCGTTCGCCTGAAGGACGGCGATAAGAGAAACTTCGATCGGGAGAACCTGGCGCTGGTGAGCATGGCCGAGAACGCAATCCTGAACAAGTTCTTTGCCATGAAGAATCCGCCGGAGGGTGGCTTCGATGTCCTCCTGAATCTGGCCAGGATCAAGCTGGCCACCACCAAACGTAAACGGGAGATGGCGTGATGAGCGGCTATACCCCCCCCCAGATCAAGGTGTTGCAACACATGCGTGACACCGGGCAGTGCATCAACGTGGACGCCGGCGGCAAAGCTTTCATGGTCGACGGTACGCAAGTGAACCAGCTGACACTTCAGGCCCTGGTTAAAAAGCAGGTGCTGATCCCGTGCGGGAAGGATCTGTTCGGGCAAGGGGTGACGGCATACAGGATTTCAGAGGAGGCGATCGCGGCATGAACGGAATAGACGCGAGAACAGTTATCAGCCTTTCCGATAAGCGGGACCAGGCCGAAGCCGATAAGCGGCAAGCGCTTCTGGAACTGGCCGAGATGAAACACGAGCTGACGCTGCTGCGGCACATGAAGCGCGAAATTCTGGTTTGCCTTCTGGATCGCCGGTTGCCAATGAGCAAACGCCCCGGGGCGTCCGCCAGCTGCCAACACACGATCGGCCGTATAGCGAGGATTGTTCGGAATGCTCATTCAGGGAAATAAGCCGAGCTACGAGCTCGACGCAGAGGCCGTTATCGAAAAGGTCCAGGAAAACGGGCTGGCCTACATCCATGGCAGCGGATGCGCGATTTTGAAGGATGGCACCTGGCTCCAGCCTGAGCAGTGGGCTCTGTGGCTGGCGCACCTGGAAGAACAGGAGAAGGAAGCATGCTGACTGACGAACAGAAGAAACGGGCCGTGGCCGTTATCGGAACATCCGCCAGCGACTGCGAGATCTCCATGGTTCTGCAGGCTGGCCACAACCCATTGCGCACCCTGGACGAGGTTGCCGGGGCGCTCCACTACATGAACACACACGGCATCGAGAGAATCAGCCACCGAAAGGCTCTGATGAAGGCCGGCCGGAAGGCATTGAATGTCCTGGGGGAACTGTGATGCACCAGGTACACCTCTACGGACTCTCGGAAAATCACCCGTTACGGACAGATCCAACGCGGCCATGGCCATACAAGGTTCTGGTCGGGTACCGGGCACCTGGTAACAGGAAGATACTCGCCACCCGCTTTATTTACGTTCTGTCCTCGGGTGAAGACAGGGCGCGAATGGTGGCTCTGCAAGAGGCCCGGAAAATGATGCCAATGGTTCTCGATGGCCAGAGACTCAAATGTTCTCGGATCGTCAGCAGTCGCCCTCTGGACAAGCAAGACGCGATAAATCTCGGAGGTAAGTAGATGGCCATGACAGCAAAGGAGCGCAAACGGCAGCAGCGCGAAAGGGAAAGGGAAAGGGAAAAGGCCCTGGACATCAAACCCTACACCATGGAACTCGCCGCCACTGAGCGGGCCGCGATCGCAGAGGCCGCAAAGCTCCGGGGATTCGAGGACCAGACCGAATACGTTATGGCGCTGGTTTACAAAGATCGTGACATGTCACGAAAAGAAAACGTGTGCACCTATCCCGACTGCCGGTGCCCGTTCGATATGGGGCCAGATGGTAAATGTTTGGTGGGCAATCCCAGAAAAATTGAGGTGGAAAATGGCACAAATTAACAGACAGGGAAAAGTAAGCTTCGGCGACGCAAGCCTGCGCGTTTGGGAAGACCCGGATTGCCCGGTGTTCTCCGACACCGACTGGGGCCAAGAATTCAAGAAAGATGTGTTCTTACGGATGGCGCAACAGCTTCGAAGGATTGGTTGGGAAACGGAGGTCCCTGCAGACATGATCAAGCAGTATGGCCGGCGTTTTGCTGAAGGACATCGCTACTGCAGGAAAGGTGATCTTCAGGGCTTTCTGGATCTGAGTGGCCGTTGCATTAAGTTCGAAATGTGGCAGGACGTGGCCAATGGTGAAAATCCGAACGGCGGCCGCTACGACTTCGACAAAGAAAAGCGGATGCCGTATCTGCTGTGGCTGGAAATGGAGCGCACCCGTCGCCGGATTCGTGACTACCTGTGTAACGTGTTCTCCGGCTATGAATTCCGGACAGACAGAAATGACGGCCGGATGAACAAGGGGGGGCCCGGCTTCCTGACGGCGCTTGAGTGGTTGGCTGGCTGCTATGAAACCAGCTGGCACTTCAAGGGCGATACCAGCCAATACAAGATTGCCGACTACAACCGAGAGGCTGCCGATGGTTCGATGCTGAGCCACGGTCAGCGCGTCTGGTTCGCGGACCGTAAAGGCAGGATTTGCACCGGCGTTGCTTACTACAACATCAACAATATGTGGTGGGTAGTTACTGGGAAGTACGACGTGAGAAACGAGGCCTCATTTTACCTCTATAACAGTTGCCCAGATAAGCCCAGGCAGAAGCGAAACGCCAAGCTTCGCCGGGACAGATTGGAAGCAGAGTTATCCAGAGCCGCAAAGTCCATGGACTTTATGCGCGCCCAGACCCTCAAAGAAATTCTTTTCCCAGCCGCTGAACCGCTTTTTATGGTGTTCCACAAGCAGCACGGCTGCTATCACCGCTCGAACTTCTGCGGATATACGAGGGATTCAGTAGATGCCGGCCGGTTTACCTGGGAAGAACTCGGTAGGTTCCGGCCCAGAAACGGTGGGATGGAGGACGATCTAAGCCGAATTGTCCCGGTTGATCAGGAGGTACAGGCGGCATGAGTGAACACACCAGGATCTATCTGCAACCAGAATGCTGCGCCGGCGAGGAAGGACGACTGTGGTGCCAAGATAACGAACCGGAAACCTGCCCGGATGGTGAGAATTGGACGCCATACATACTGCTTAGAGAGTACGACGAGGTTAAGGCTCGGCTGGAGAAGGCGACCACCAGAATCGCAGCTCTGGAAGACAGTGAAGAGGTCGCTGCCCGGGAGCTTCTATTCTGGTGGGCGGAACGGTTGAGCAATGCACCAAGCGAGAACCTCCGGCAGGTTGTCAAAGAGGGTTATCAGCGAATAATCAACCTGGCGAACGTACTCGAGGATCCATCTATCCGAATTCGATCGGACGTAGCTGGCTCGGGAGGCGCTCAATGATGTCAATCTGCTGCCAAGATTTCTGCTTCACCCACGGGATCCAGATCGTTGGCGCTCCGAACAGGCTCGCAAACAAGCGGTGCCGCAATGTGGCTCTTCATCAGGCCCTGGAATGCATCGGTCTGGTGGAAGTCCGGGTCCAGCCACATGTCGAAGTCTGCTGGCCTGAGCATCAGCGGAATGCTCTTCGGGTGGATATGGCTGAATCGCGGGTGCGGCGGAAGCGTGATCACCGTGAAGGAGTTAACCAGGTCATCTCCAAACCGCCAGCTCTGCCACAGGCCGGCCAGCACCGTGGCTTCACCCTGGGGGTGAATGTTGTACACCTGCTTACCTCGCCATTCGTGAAAGGCGCTCACAGGGACGATGCAACGCCGGCTCGGGTAAGCCTTCTTCCAGAGCGGACTGGAGGTGAGCCGATCGGATCGGGCATTGAAGGTGTGGAACTTGGGGTTCGGCCTGTATCCGGTACCGTCTGTCTTCTCCTCGATGAGCAAAGACCAAATGCCAGGGACCAGCTGGCGGCCGCCTCCATCGTCCAGGACAAATTCGGCCGTGCCACCAGGTGGGACGTTAAGTTGAGGCTTGGGCCGGTACGGCATTCCCAGCTCGTCCATCAGCTCCCCGACCACAGGGCTGTCAGTCACATTGAATCTGCCACACATGGCAATACCTCCCTTCTCTCCGCCAGCAGTATAGACCAGAGCCGGCGGGCGGTATTAACGATTGGCCAAGAGAAGGTAGTTACCGAGGCACAGCAGGAGAAGGCCGCATGACACCACTCACCTTCACTCACGAAACCCTCGCCTTCTTTGCGAAGTGCAAAAGTAAGGGCATGACCAAACGGGAGGCGTGTACCGAACTGGGAAACCCGAACAGTACGGTCAACCGGCGGGCGAAAAAGGCAGGGCTTTACGACGAGCTTCAGAAAATCTATCCGCCCAGTTTCTCAATGCCGTTCCCGGACAAGAGTACATGGAAGCCAAAGAAACAAATTCTTCATTTCCGGGCGGCCACCATGCAATGGAGAAAGGCGTCATGAATCAGGCTGAGCTTTTCCTGGAGGATCCGCCAGCCCCAGAGATTGAACACGGCGGTTACCTTCCGCCAGCGCTTCATATTTACCGAGGCCATGAACTCTCAACAACTTACATGGTTCTGCACGGCATGACGAAGTGGAGGGTTCCCACTCTATTCTGGCTCATGGATCTGATCATCGAGGCGCTGCAGGCCGGTCCTGTCCATTGGCACAACCTCTGCCGGACCTTCAATGTCCCGGTCGACACAGACACTCTCTCGAGACATCTAACGCTGATGGAGACCAGAGGGCTCATACATGCGGAGCCGGTTTATTACGGCAGCTCCTCGCCGCACCTGGGAAATTATCGGGGCTTTCAGTATCGCTATTCACTAACTGGAAACAGGTAAGGACTGAATCATGATCAAGGAAAAACCAATCCTGTTCAAAGACGAAATGATCAGAGCAATTCTGGAAGGCCGGAAGACGCAGACGCGGCGGGCTGTGAAGTCGCCCGCGAAGAACATGCAGGCAAGCGGCGCGGAGGTTATCAAGCGCCGAGAGCCGGGGGATAAATGGTATGGCGATCGCATCTGGTCTATGAGGGGCCGCACTGGCGTGTGGGGCGACTACACGCATGAGAGATTCCTTTCGATGTGCCCATACGGCAAGCCCGGTGACCGGCTGTGGGTACGGGAGACTTGGGCGGCGCACTTCATCTGGGAGCCCTGCGCACCGTCACGGATTCCTGTCGATGAGGGCTCATGCCTCTTTTACCGTGCAGACGAGTTTTGCCGGGGCGGGTGCGATGAAGGGCAACGCGGAAAGTGGCGTCCGTCCATTCATATGCCGCGCCGGATCAGCCGGATCACGCTGGAGATCGCCGATGTTCGGGTGGAGCGGTTGCATGATATCAGCGCCGAAGACGCTAAGGCCGAGGGTGTTGAGCCGTTTCACCTTAACGGCTGGTGCGATGACCAGAAGTTTCGTGGTGAGTTTTACAACCTATGGATGGAGATCAATGGCCCCGACTCATGGGACGCCAACCCCTGGGTATGGGCAATCGAATTTAAGCAGGTGACGCCATGACCACCGACCACAAACCAGATCCAGAGTTCGTTGAATACCTGAAGAGCCAGGTGAAAAACCCTTTCCTGTCTGCGGCCACCGTCATGCAGATGGAGCGGGTGTTTATCGATCAGCGGGAGAAGTATGAGGCGAAGTTGCAAGCAGCCCGCGAGCAGGAGGGCGGGGAGGCTGTGGTTGTAAAGGACGCCTATGACGGTGCGCGTGAAGACTTGCAGATATGGAAAAAGCGAGCACTGGAATCAGAGAAGTTGCTTCAGGAAGAAATCGAATCCAATGCTCGTCTTGTGGAAGTCTGCAACGATCTTACGGGACCGACTCACATGGGCGAGCCTGTACTTCCGCCAAGGCAGGGAGCGCAAGAAGCGAAACCCATCGCCTACACGAATGGTTCACAGCTATTTTACCTCTGGGACGAAGAGGGCGAAGGAAAGATGTTTGCAGAGCGGGAGGGTGACTACGATATAGCTCTCTACACCCACCCGCCCCGGTCTCAGGGAGTGCCGGATGAATGGCTTGAAATGCTGGCCCGGAGGGCTGAAGACTCCGACATAACATACGAAGCGACTTATGATCCCGGTTACGACAAACCAATACATCACGGCTGTGATATTGAGGAGCGGGTAGCTGATTGGATACGCGCACAGAAGGGCGCCACACCCCAGCCAGAGGGTGGCACCACGCAGATCGAATACGCAAAGCTCGCAGAATGGCGAGATGCCCTTGGCCGATTATTCAATGACTACGGCGACTGCTCCGGCAGGCACCATGTGGACGGATTCTCGTTGTGGAATGAAATACAAAACCAGCTAGTAGAGGCAGGCAAGAACGAATGGCACGACGGTGTGTTGCCGGGTGATTATGAATCCAGAACGCCCGCCTCCCAGCAAGGGAGTGTGCCGGAGGGGCAGATTGTGGACTGTCCATATGCCTGCGGGTGGAAGAATCTACAGTCGATAATTACTAAAAACGCCGCCTACTTTGCGCGTGAAACGATTGATGATGACTTCCCTGAAGAGATCAGGCAAAGCGGCATAGCGTCAGGCCAGTATGCGTTGGAACTGTGCAGGTTCGCTAGACGCCTCTCCGCCCCCGCCGCGCCCCAGGCTGACGAGTGGGTTAAGTGTGCGGATCGGTTGCCGACTGTACAAGACACAGATGAAGGTGGCCGCGTCTGGATTTGCTCGCCTATCGAAGCGGTATGGCTTTGCAGCTTTGTAGAAGCGCGGACACATGGAGCGGGATGGCACTGGAAACCCACCGGCCTAACCCGCCCGCAGCCGCCTGAACAGGGGGATGGTGTATGACTGATTTTACAAAGCTGCCTCGAAATATCGCCGATTGCATGAAGCGGGCAGGCACCCCGCTGTCAGACGATCAGCTAATGCTGCTGGTCGGATACTTGGCGCCAGTTCAGCAGGAACTGCAGCAAGCCGAGGCGCGGTGTGCGGAGCTGGAATCTGAAAACGAATCCCTTTGGGAAACGTTCGTTAAGGTTTCGGACTATCTAGGCGTCGACAACGAAGCGGCTCGCAAGATTCCCGGAAAGCCTTCGCAGGTATTTATCAGCGCCATTATTCGAAAGCAGGCAGAGGCGGTTGAGCAGGCAGCTCTGTGCTTTGGTGGTAGAGACTTTGCAGATGTACGCCTTGGCCTTTCCGAGCAGGCCCAACAATTACGACAGCAAGCCGACGAACTGGAGAAAGGGGGCGAAGGGTGCCAATAAAGACAAACAAGCTTCCCCCTCTAGAATGGCTCCGGGAACACTTTGAGTACGACGCCAAGACGGGGAAGCTCACATGGAAGAAGCCTCAGTTTCGAAGTAAGGCAAAGGTGGGCGCCGAAGTTGGCGTCACCAGGGTTACCCAGTGGGGCAAGAGGTACCGGTGCTTTTTTATTCGAGGAAAGATCTACCAGGTGCATCGGGTTATTTGGAAGATGCAGCGTCACGAGATACCAGATGGTTATGAGATAGATCACATTGACGGCAACAGCCTCAACAATCGAATTGATAACTTAAGGTGCGTTACTAGTTCGGAAAACCGCAAGAACAGGAGAATGGCAAGAAACAATACCACTGGAATAGTTGGTGTTCGCCAGTTGAGGTACGGGAATAAGTGGGGCGCCCACATAAAGGTTGAGGGCAAATATATCCACCTCGGCACATTTGACACCAAAGAATCTGCTGCGAGAGCCAGAAAAGAGGCGGAGCGTGCGCACGGATTCCATGAAAATCACGGCAAAGAGGTGGCGGCATGAGTCAGCACATACCGCGCGGCTCCATGTGCGCAGCCTGCAAACACAGAAACGGCCCATGCAGTCACCTGCCGTTCCATGAAATGCCGGTGTGCAACGTGCTTCCGGATGGGACGAAGGTGGTGATATGTCGGGAATTCGAGCGGAGGAAGGTATGAGCAAACGACCAATCGAGCCTGCCCCTTTCAACATCGGTGTCCGCGTCGTGGATATCGGGGATGTGCGAGTTGCCCGCGGCAAGGCGCGATTCAACCACGAGACATGTAAGCACAACCGGATGGTCTACGACCAGCAAGAGCGCCGGATCTGGTGCGAGGACTGCGAGAACGATGTGGATGTGTTCGACGCCTACTGCAGATTGGTTGAGTGCCACGATTCGGCCTGGAAGAAAATCACCCGGACATGGAAGGAGGCGAAAGAAGCGGCAGACTTCCAGTTGCGCAGTCGGGCGGCGAAGGTAATGGATAAGGTTTGGCGGGGGCGCCGGATGGTTCCGAATTGTCCGCACTGCGGAGAGGGCTTGTTGCCGGAGGATGTACTGAACAATCAGTCTGCATCATCCGCCGAGTTGACCAGGAAGAAGCGAGAGAGGGCGAAATCATGACCGAATCACTGGCAGAAGCACTACCAAAAGAGCAAGAGCGCGTCCGGGAGATTGTGGCAATCTATGACACCGTCCCGAACGGTCACTTTGCCGCGGCGATGATGCGCCAGTCACTGGCTGAAGCTGAAAGAGCAGCAGCGACTGGCGATGTCGTTGCGATGATTGCGGCCTACGAGGATTTGAAGGGGTATAAAGTATGAGCAGAATAGCCCTGAGTGAGTGGAAGAAAGAGAATTACCCAGGCAAGCGCCCTACTCTGCGCACTGTGCAGAATTGGGCAAATGATGGGTTGATTCCGGGCGCCATCAAAGTCGGTGGGCTATGGTTTGTTGATAAGGACATCGAGAAGCAGTCCAACGGTAACAATAGGGTCGCAAGGATACTGGCAGCGTAATGGCACCACGGAAACGACTTCGACGGAACGCGGATCTGCCCGACAACCTTTATCCGAACAAGGTTGGTGGCGTGATCTATTACCGGTACAAGCGGCCCGACACCGGCACCTTTCACAGCCTGGGCACCGTGAAGGGCCAAGCTATTGCCGATGCCCGCCAGCTGAACGCCGTGCTCATGAAGCAGGCGGATCGCGTTGGTGAAGTGCTGGGAACTGCCGAACAGACGATGAGCCACCTGATCGGCCGGTATCGGAAAGAATATCTGCCGGAGCAGAAGTTGGCGGACAGCACTTTGCAGAATATTGGGTATCGGCTGGACCGGTTCAGCGAGGATCTGGGCAATTCGCTGGTCGAGAGTTTCGATGTCAAAACCGTGGCCGAATACCTGGATGAGAACTTTGTCCGGGACAGCTACATCAAGCACCGGAACCAGATGGTCGAGCTATTCCGGTTTGCGCAGATGAAGGGGCTGTACCCGTCCGATCTGGATAACCCGGCTGCCGTGACCTATCCGAAGTCGAACTATGAGAAGCAGCGGCAGCGGATGACCCTGGATCAGTTCAAGGCCATCCATGCCCTCTCCCCGGAATGGCTCAAGATCGCCATGGAGCTTTGCCTGGTGACTCTACAGGGCCGCGCCGAGGTAATCCGGATGCAGTTTTCCGACTATGATGACGACGCCAAAGCAATCGACGTGGTTCGCCAGAAGGTAAAGAAGCACGAACACGCCTTCCTGCGGATCGAGAGCCCGCACTTGGCAGCCATCGTGTCCCGTGCCAGGCGATCAGGCATTGCCAGTCCCTACATCGTGCATCGTGCGCCAGAGCGGAAGAACAAGGCGAAGGACCGAAGCCACTGGAGCCAGCTGACAGCGAACCACTTCACCGAACAGTTCCGCAAGTACCGGGACGAAACCGGTCTGTTTGACGATATGCCCCGGGAGAGCCGCCCAACGTTTCATGAGATCCGGTCCCTGGGATCATGGCTCTACAAGAAGCAGGGCTTCGACAATGAGAGCTATGTTCAGCCGTTGATGGCACACGCCAGCGAGCAGATGACGGAGCATTATCAGAAGGGTCACGAACAGGAATGGGTGCACGTTCGCGCGGACCTGGACATCAGCCAGGTGCTACCGAAGTGACTGGATTTATACAGTATCTATTTCGTTGATTTCGTAGGGTTCGCTATGTTCGTTATATTCGCGGGGCGTTTAATGGTTTTTGTTATTGGTTACAGATACTTGCGGCCATTCCGTCGCTGCCTTGACATGGCAGAGGTCGGCAGTTCAAATCTGCCTGGTCCTACCATTCCTGCTTAACGATCCGTTTCTTGCAGTTCCCTTCTCTATACCGTCTTTCTTTCCCGATACTGTTTCAAAGCTCTTCCAATAAGATTCCTACTACCACTCCCGTTTCATCACGACAACTGAGACGCAGCGATTCCTGCCTAACCTGATATGCCTGTAAAAATCGGGACATAAACCACCAGAAGCAACACTGCGATTAAGCCAAGCAGGTAGGGAATGATAGCGCGGGTGATGCGCTCGAGCGGCAAACCGGTGACAGAGGACGCCACATATAGGTTGATTGCGACTGGAGGCGTAATCATACCAATGGCCAGTCCCACCACAATTATGAGACCGAAGTGGATTGGGTCGATTCCTAGCTGGATGACCAACGGCAACAGAACCGGGGTCAAGATTATCAGGGCACTCGCTGTTTCGATGAACACTCCCGTTATCAGGATAATACCGACGACGAGTAGCATAATGATGTAAGGGTTAGTGGACAGTGACAGGACCGATTCAGCAATCGCGCCGGGTACCTGCCAACTTGATAGTGTCCAGCTCAGAACGGCCGATGTGGCAATGACGAACATGATAACGGCGGTTGTAATCGCAGAGCGGATCAATATCCGATAGATATCCGGAAGCTTGAGGTCGCGATAGATAAACAATGAAACTAACAGTGCGTAATTGACCGCCACTACTGCCGCTTCGCTGGGTGTAAAGATGCCAGAGAATATTCCACCCAGAATAATGACGGGTGTCATCAACCCCCAGCTTGCGCTCTTGAGCGTGCCCCAAATAGTAGCGATGGATAATGCTGTCCCACGCGGATAATTCCGACGGTAACCCTGGGTAATGGCAATAGCGATGAGCCCCAAACCCATGATAAGGCCGGGAATAAAACCATTTAAAAACAGCTTGGAAACCGATTGCTGAGCAATGACAGCATAGATAATCATCGGCACTGATGGCGGGATCACCACACCAATAGTGCCGCTGGCAGCAATCAAACTGGCTGCCGCCGCCGGGTCATACCCTTTTTTACGAAGCTCCGGCACCAGGCTGGAGCCAACAGCTGCCGTTGTGGCTGCCCCTGAGCCGGATATAGCCGCAAAGAACATGCCTGCCAGTACGGCTACGATAGAAAGCCCACCTTTCAGAAACCCAAACAGCGAGTCCGCAAAACTGACCAGCTTCTCACTGACCTTGCCTTGGGCCATGAGGTCGCCGGCCAGTATGAACATAGGTACCGCAACCAGGGCGAAGGAGTTAATCCCCTGAAACATCTGCTGGGTAACCACCATCAGTGGCACACCCTGAAAAAATAGCGCTGCCATCGTACTGGCACCGATTGACACGGCAATAGGTACGCCAATGAGCATGAACAGAAAAAAAAGTAGGAACAGCAGACCAGTCACAGTGGCGGGTCACTTATATCAGAAGCAGTCTCGGCGGCGTCAGGTCCTTCGGACACCAGTTCAACCAGATCAACAAATGCATACCAACTCATCAGCGCTCCACAGACCGGGATAATCGCGTAAACGTAGGTCATTGACCAGCCAAGAGAGGCCGAGGTCTGGAAGCTTTGCATCTGCATATAGCGATAGCCAACAAGCACTAACGCAATCATGAATCCCAAAACAATGGCCACAGCCAGAATACGCGTCACTTGCCGCAGCCTGCCTGGCAGCGCATTGACGACGAAGGTAACAGCGATATGGCGACCACGCTGAAACGCGAGGGTGGCCCCCATAAAAGTGATCCAGATAAGCAGGAACCTGGCTAGCTCCTCAGTCCAGCCCGCCGCTGTAAAGAAAACCCTGGATATAATCTGCAGCGTGATCACGGCGATCAATGCCACCATCGCCGCAAACACCATAGGCTGCATGATGGCATCGATTGCACGTTCAACTCTCTTCAGAATTCCCAACATAACGTCGTCGGGTCCTTTAACTATTGCTGCTGGAATTCACGAATCCGCTCCAGGTAATCACCAAACTGATTACCGTACTTTTCATAGACGGGGGCGACGGCAGCCTGGAAGGCATCAATCTCAGGATCCTCTACGATTTCCATCCCCGATGCTCGAAGCTCCGCCAACTGTTTGGACTCCATTTCAGCATTAACGCTGCGCTCATGTTCCGCAGCTTCCTGGGCCGCCTGTTTGATTACGCCTTGAGCTGCCTCCGGCAAGCGGTTCCATACTGGCATCCCCATGACAAATATCGCCGGCGCGTAGGTGTGGCGAGACATCGTCATATAGTTCTGAGTCTCATTGAGCTTAAAGGAGTGTACGACGTTGACAGGATTTTCCTGGCCATCGATAGTGCCTTGTTGCATTGCTGTCAGCGCTTCGGTCCAGGCCATGGGAACGGCATTTGCCCCCAGCTCACGGAACGTATCAACGTAAACAGGATTCTCCATGACACGCACGCGCAAACCGTCAATGTCATCCGGATGACTGACCGGCCGCTCGCTGTTGGTGAGGTTACGGAAGCCGCGCTCCGCATATGCGAGGCCTTTGAGGTTGACTTCGCTTAACTTGTCCAGCAACTCCTGGCCAATGGGACCATCAAGCACGGCATAGGCTTCTTCCGGGGAAGAAAACAGGAAGGGCAGTTCAAATACTGCCATTTCTTCTACGAAATTGGCGACCGGACCATTGGTTATGACGCCCATATCCACGGTACCAATTTGCATACCCTCAAGTAGGGTGCGCTCGTCGCCGAGAGAAGCATTGGGATAAAGTTCGATGGTCACCGCACCTTCTGTGCGCTTACTGACCAGCTCCTGGAATTTTACAGCGGCGATGTGGAAGCCATCCTGCTCGTTAACGACGTGAGCCAGGCGCAAAGTGACGGGATCCATATCCGAAAAGTCATCGGCAAAGACCGAGGAAGTCAGGCCAAGTGTGAGGCCAAGTACTGCAGTAACGCAGGCGAGTTTATTCATCATCTTTCCTTTTTTATTTTGAATAATTGTGAATCCAATCTCAGAATAACAGCAATAAACTACATAGCAAGCTCTCGACACGGTAAACGCTTGATTGCGTTACGCTAAATACTGGCCCCCAGTAATGGGGGCATAAAAAAACCGCCGAAGGTGCCCTTCAGCGGTTTTGTGTGCGCCTGAAAAACCTAGACCTTGTAGAAATCCCGATACCAGTCCACGAAGTTGGCAATGCCCTCTTCCACCGTGGTGGATGGCTTGTAGCCCACATCTTCAATCAGGTCATCCACATTGGCGTAGGT
>TARA_R110001599_G_scaffold353790_1_pt1 | contig 48354 bp, 60 predicted proteins | sample TARA_R110001599 | Tara Oceans TARA_R110001599 (sample SAMEA4398360) | marine metagenome | biome: Polar Biome; feature: [MES] marine water layer (ENVO:01000295) within the mesopelagic zone...; material: water (ENVO:00002006), including particulate matter (ENVO:01000060) such... | reverse complement strand
GGTGGCCGTACGGTTGGCGCAGGTGTTGTAGCAAAGATCTTCGAGTAATTAACGACAGACCAACTAAAAAGCCTGGCATTTGCCGGGCTTTTTTTGGTCTTCATTTTTGTGACCTGTTTCGATAAATGGTCTGCTCCGAGCCGGCTAGCGCGCGGTCTGGTATCCGCTGTTAACGTCAGACAGCTGCTCGTTGAGCGTCAGGAAGTCGTAGAGGATGCCGATAAAGAACAGGCCGCCGGTCAGCATGTAGATAATGCCGGTGATGAACTTGCCCATATACAGCCGGTGGATACCCAGCCAGCCAAGAAATGTCAGTAAGATCCAGGTGATGTTGTAGTCGACGGGGCCGGGGACGAAACGACGCTCGGCCTCACGTTCCATCGACGGTATAAGGAACAGGTCGACAATCCAGCCAACAAAGAGCAGCCCCAGGGTGCAAAACCAGATGACCCCTGAAATCTGCTTACCGTAATAGAAGCGATGGGCGCCCATGAATCCGAAGATCCAGAGCAGGTAGCCCATCAGGACAGAGTGAGTATTTTCTTGCTGCACCATAGTGTGGATACCTGTAGTGATGACTGACACGCACAGCGCATCTTCTGAGCTGGGCAGGTATTCGTCAAGCAATTAATCGTCGGGGTGGTGGCCAATAATGATATGGGTCACAGACTTGTGGTGGAGACCAATTATACTCAAAATACACTGTATCCCATTACTTGAAGGAAGAATTATGTCTGTTGAACATCACGACCTGGTGCATGAGCTGCCCGAACTGAAGGATCGCATCCGCACACTCAAGGTTAATGACCCTCATTTCCGGAGTTTATTTGATGCCTATCATGTGCTGACACGGGATATTGAGAATATGGAGAATGAGGTAACGCCAGTTGCCACACACACCGAAGAGGAGGCCAAGATCAGGCGGGTGCGACTCAAGGACGAACTCTATCGTATGCTGACAGCGACGGCCTGACCGATGATGGAGCATCAAGCATTAAAAGAAGAACTGGAGCAGCGCCTCGCAGCGTTGCAGGAAAGGTTGGCCAGTATTAAGAGAGATGTGACCAGCGAGTACTCGGGTGACTCCGCCGAGCAGGCCCAGGAGCGGGAAAATGACGAGGTACTCGATGCCATTGGTAACGAAACCGCCCAGTCGATCCGCGGCGTCACCGCCGCTTTGGAGCGCATAGCTGACGGCAGCTATGGCATTTGCGAGAAATGCGCTGCAGCGATTGGGCAGGCGCGTCTGGAGATTGTTCCCGAGGCTACCCGCTGCGTGAAATGCGCAGATTAATCCAGCTAGTAAGCATATAACCAGCAGACGCCACCCGCCTGCTTCGCGGCGGCCTTCATGGCGCTGCGGCAGACCATGACACTTTATGCGCAAATGTTATAACCATGAAAATAATTGGGAACATAGCGTTATAAGTGCTGGCGGCCGCATTAGTCACTAATTAATCCTAAACCCCGCTTGACAGGGTGTGGTGGGGTCATTAGAATTCGCGTTCCATTTTTCAGGGGACTCCATGGCGGGTTCCTGGTTTTTTATTGATTGGAGTCAGATCTGATGCAGAGTCAACGCATTCGAATTCGCCTTAAGGCGTTCGATCACCGCCTGATAGATTCGTCTACTCAGGAGATAGTCGAGACAGCACGTCGTACGGGTGCCCAGGTCAAAGGCCCGATCCCCCTGCCTACGCGGAAGGAACGATTTACAGTGCTGACATCCCCGCACGTAAATAAGGATGCACGTGATCAGTACGAAATTCGTACCCACAAGCGTCTGCTCGACATCGTGGAGCCAACGGAAAAAACTGTTGACGCCTTGATGAAGTTAGACCTGGCAGCAGGTGTTGAAGTACAGATTAGTCTTGGTTAACTACAAAAAGTAGTGTGACAAGACCTGCCCGCGGCGGGTGCCGTGGGTGTGTAACGCCCCGCAGGGTTTGAATTCCGGGGCGGCCATAGAGGGTAAGCCCCGTACACTGAGAGGTTAGAAAGATGACTATTGGTTTAGTCGGCCGCAAGTCCGGTATGACTCGTGTTTTTACCGAAGACGGCGTATCCATTCCAGTAACCGTAGTGGAGGTATCTCCAAACCGCGTTACTCAGATCAAAGAGCTCGATAGCGATGGTTATCGTGCAATCCAGGTTACTGCGGGCAGCCGCAAGGCCTCAAGAGTAAGCAAGTCCGAAGCCGGGCATTTCGCGAAAGCGGGTGTAGAGGCAGGTACTGGTTTGTGGGAATTCCGTCTGGAAGCGGCCGATGAGGCTCCCGAGGTTGGCGCTGAGCTGACTGTCGAGCGTTTCGAGGCAGGTCAGATCGTTGACGTGGCGGGTCGGTCCAAGGGTAAGGGCTTTCAGGGCGGCGTCAAGCGTTGGAACTTCCAGATGCAGGATGCCACTCACGGTAACTCGCTGTCGCATCGTGCGCCGGGCTCTATCGGTCAGAACCAGACACCTGGCCGCGTGTTCAAGGGCAAGAAGATGGCGGGCCACATGGGGGCGAGAAACGTCACCACGCAGGGGCTGGAGATTGTCCGTGTAGATGCTGAGCGCAATTTGCTGCTCATTAAGGGCGCAGTACCAGGCGCACCCGGTGGGGACGTTGTCGTACGCCCCACGGTCAAGGCATAAGGTTAGGGGGTCTCTAACGTGGAATTAAGTGTATCAAAGCCGGGTAACACCGCAGCGGGCACAGTGTCCGTTTCAGATGTTGCCTTTGCTCGCGAATACAATGAAGACCTGGTTCACCAGGTAGTCACTGCTTATATGGCTGGCGCCCGTCAGGGTACCAGAGCGCAGAAAAACCGCGCTGCAGTTGCCGGTGGCGGTAAGAAGCCGTGGCGCCAAAAGGGCACAGGTCGCGCACGTGCGGGTACTATCCGGTCGCCAATCTGGCGTAGTGGTGGTGTTACGTTCGCAGCGCAGCCGCAGGATCACAGTAAGAAAGTGAACCGCAAGATGTATCGTGCAGCTCTGCGCTCTATCTTGTCTGAGCTGGCGCGCCAGGATCGACTGGTGGTTGTAGAGAGCCTGGATCTGGAAGCGCCCAAGACCAAATTGCTGGTTCAACAACTGGGCGAGTACGGTCTCGACAGCGTGTTGATTGTGTCCGCCGAGTTGGATGAGAACCTGTATCTTGCCGCTCGCAACCTGCATAAAGTTGACGTGCGCGATGTTGATGGCATCGATCCGGTCAGTCTGATTGGTCACGAGAAAGTGATGATCACTGTGGATGCGGTGAAGAAGTTTGAGGAGATGTTGGGATGAACCAGGAACGCGTATTTCAGGTGTTGCAAAGCCCGCACGTTTCCGAGAAGGCGGCGATTGCTGCCGACCTGAACAACCATTACGTTTTCAAGGTGGCTCTCGATGCCACCAAGCTCGAGATCAAGAAGGCGGTAGAGCAATTGTTCAAGGTCAATGTGAACAAGGTCAGTACTCTGCGGGTTAAGGGCAAGGTCAAGCGTAACAAGCATGGTTTCAGTACCAGGTCGACCTGGAAAAAGGCATACGTTCGCCTAGAGCAGGGTCAGGACATCGACTTTGCGTCGGTTGATTAAGGAGTAGCTTCGAAATGGCAGTTTTAACTAGCAAGCCCACTTCACCCGGTCGTCGACACGTTGTTCGTGTCGTCAGTGAAGGTCTGCACAAGGGTGCACCCTACAAGCCGCTGCTGGAGCCACAGAGCAGGAATGGTGGCCGCAACAATAACGGCCGAATTACTACCAGGCATATTGGTGGTGGACACAAGCAGCATTACCGCATAATTGATTTTAAGCGGACCAAGGATGGCATCCCGGCTACGGTTGAGCGTATTGAATACGATCCCAATCGCACTGCGCACATCGCGTTGATGCTGTTTGCCGACGGTGAGCGTCGCTACATTATTGCTCCCAAAGGTGTGCAGGCCGGTGACGTGCTGCAGTCTGGCTCCGCTGCGCCGATCAAGAGCGGCAACTGCCTGCCCTTGCGCAACATCCCGGTTGGTTCGACGGTGCACTGTATAGAGCTGAAGCCTGGCAAGGGTGCACAGATTGCCCGTTCTGCCGGCGCCGCTGTGCAGGTAGTGGCTCGCGAAGGTCAGTACGCAACATTGCGCCTGCGCTCAGGTGAGATGCGGAAAGTATTGTCAGATTGTCGCGCCACGCTGGGCGAGGTATCCAATTCCGAGCACAGCCTGCGCAAACTGGGTAAAGCCGGTGCCGCACGCTGGCGCGGTGTTCGTCCCACGGTTCGTGGTGTTGCCATGAACCCGGTCGATCACCCGCATGGTGGTGGTGAGGGTCGTACTTCGGGTGGTCGTCATCCGGTCAGCCCATGGGGTACACCCACCAAAGGCTACAAGACACGAAAGAACAAACGTACCAATAACCTGATCGTACGCCGTCGTGGTAAGAAGTAAATTCGGTCAGCAGACCCAGAGATTAGAGGATTAGATTGTGCCGCGTTCACTGAAGAAAGGTCCTTTTATAGACCTTCACCTGATGAAGAAAGTAGAAACCGCGATTGAGAGCAACGATCGTCGTCCGATCAAAACCTGGTCGCGCCGCTCTATGGTCTCGCCGGATATGGTTGGCCTGACTATCGCAGTACACAATGGCCGCCAGCATGTGCCGGTTCTGGTGAACGAGGACATGGTTGGCCATAAGCTGGGAGAATTTGCGGCGACTCGCACGTTCAGGGGCCATATCGTGGACAAAAAGGTTAAGCGCTAAGCGCTTTCCTGTAGCGAGGTTGAAGAAATGGAAGTTGCAGCAAAGTTAACAGGGGCACAAATATCTGCGCAGAAGGTCAGGCTTGTTGCTGACCAGGTTCGCGGTAAGCCTGTAGAGGAGGCCTTGAGCCTGCTGGAGTTCAGCCCCAAGAAGGCGGCGCATATCGTCAAGAAGATTCTTGACTCCGCGATTGCCAATGCTGAGAACAATGAAGGTGCGGATGTGGATGAACTGAAAATATCCAGCATTTTTGTCGATGAAGGTAGGACTATGAAGCGCCTGCGTCCCCGAGCCAAGGGTCGCGCAGATCGCATTTTAAAGCGCAGCTGTCATATCACCGTGAAAGTTGCAGACGGCGAAGCGTAGTAAGTTTAGGAGAAGACCACATGGGTCAGAAAGTACATCCGATCGGCATTCGGTTAGGTATCGTAAAAGATCACAATTCGATCTGGTACGCCGATAGCAAGAACTACTCCAGTCAGTTGATTAACGACATGGAGGTTCGCGCGTATATCGAGAAGGCGCTTGAGAATGCCTCTGTGAGTCGGGTAGTTATCGAGCGCCCCGCACAAACTGCACGCATCACCATTCACACTGCCAGGCCGGGTATTGTTATCGGCAAGAAAGGTGAAGATGTCGACAGTTTGCGCAAGAAGCTCACCGAGAAAATGGGTGTTCCTGTGCACATTAACATCGAAGAGATTCGCAAGCCGGATCTCGACGCCAAGTTGGTGGCTCAGAATGTAGCGCAGCAACTCGAGCGCCGTGTAATGTTTCGTCGCGCCATGAAGCGTGTCGTACAGAACGCCATGCGTCAGGGTGCTGAGGGTGTGAAAGTTCAGATTGGTGGTCGTCTGGGTGGTGCTGAAATTGCTCGTTCAGAGTGGTACCGCGAAGGTCGTGTTCCCCTGCACACTCTGAGAGCTGATATTGATTACGCCACCTACGAGGCTGCCACGACATACGGCATCCTGGGTGTGAAAGTGTGGATTTTCAAAGGTGAAGTTATCGGTGGCGAAAGCAACCCTGACGGCACCAAGAAGAAAGCAACTAATTAAGGGTTACGCAGATGCTTCAACCAAAGCGTACAAAATTCCGCAAGATGATGAAAGGTCGCAATCGCGGCCTGGCTAATCGCGGTAGCAAAGTGAGTTTCGGTGAGTACGGCCTGAAGGCTGTGGGGCGTGGGCGCCTTACTGCACGCCAGATAGAGGCTGCTCGTCGCGCCATGACGCGTCACATCAAGCGTGGCGGAAAAATTTGGATTCGAGTTTTCCCCGACAAGCCTATCACCGGTAAGCCGTTGGAAGTTCGTCAGGGTAAAGGTAAGGGTAATGTTGAATATTGGGTAGCCCAGGTTACGCCCGGCAAAGTGCTGTATGAAGTGCAGGGAGTGTCCGAGGAGATGGCGCGGGAAGCATTTGCGCTGGCGTCAGCCAAGATTCCACTAGCCACAACATTTGTAAAACGGTCGGTGATGTGATGAAAGCGAGTGAATTGCGTGAAAAGTCCCCTGAGGACCTGAACAAGGAACTGCTCACCCTGCGTGAAGATCAGTTCAAATTGCGCATGCAAAAATCAACTGGTCAGTTGGGGCAGACTCATTTGCTGAAACAGAACCAGCGCGATATAGCTCGCGTGAAGACTGTACTCAACGAAAAGGCGGGTAATTGAGCATGTCAGGTGCAGAGAAGCGTACACGGGTTGTGACAGGCAAGGTAGTCAGCAACAAGATGGACAAGACGATTACCGTCTTGCTCGAGCGTAGGGTCAAGCACCCGGTGTATGGCAAGTACATCACCCGCTCTTCCAGGATTCACGCCCATGACGAGAATAACCAGTGCGGCATCGGCGATACAGTCACTGTTGCGGAGACCCGGCCGATTTCCAAGAGTAAAACCTGGAAACTGCTGGAAGTGGTAGAGAGCGCCGCTCAGATATAAGTGCGGGCATAGCGGTATTGATCGCAGTTTGGAGTAGAAGATGATTCAGACACAGTCGTATTTGGAAGTAGCCGATAACAGCGGTGCCCGTCGAGTGATGTGCATTAAGGTGCTGGGCGGGTCCAAGCGTCGTTATGCTCGCGTCGGAGACCTGATCAAGGTGTCCGTGAAGGAAGCAATTCCGCGCGGCAAGGTTAAAAAAGGTCAGGTTCTGACTGCGGTTGTTGTGCGTACCAGGAAAGGTGTTCGTCGACCTGATGGCTCCATGATCAAGTTCGATGACAATGCCGCGGTGTTGCTCAATGCGCAGCAGGCACCCCTCGGTACTCGCATTTTCGGCCCGGTAACGCGTGAATTGCGCGGTGAGAAGTTCATGAAAATTATTTCTCTGGCCCCGGAAGTCATCTAGGCCGGCCAGCAGGTAGAGGAAAAGAAATGTTGAAGATCAAGCGCGATGACGAAGTGATTATCCTGGCCGGTAAGGACAAGGGTAAGCGCGGGAAGGTTCGCCAGGTGCTGGACAACAATAAGCTTATTGTTGGTGGCATTAACATGATTAAGAAGCACACCAAGCCCAACCCTCAGGCAGGGGTTGCGGGTGGCATCGTCGAAAAGGAAGCCCCTATACAGGGCTCCAATGTGGCGATATTCAACCCCACCAGCAGCAAGGGTGATCGTGTTGGTTTTAAGGTGGAGGGAGATCGCAAGCTGAGGGTCTTCAAATCCAGTGGCGAGGCAATTGATTCTTAAGTCCATTTGGACTGATCGGGTTATCAGGAATTAGACATGGCAACGTTGAAAGACAAGTACAAGAGCGATATCGCTCCCCGCCTCAAAGAAGAGTTGGGTCTGGAAAATGTGATGCAAGTACCTCGCATCACCAAGATCACACTCAACATGGGTGTGGGTGAGGCGCTGGGCGACAAGAAAGTTTTAGAGAGCGCCGTCGCCGATATGGAGAAGATATCCGGCCAGAAAGTTGTGGTTACCAAGGCTCGCAAATCGATTGCAGGCTTCAAGGTACGTGACGGCTGGCCTATCGGTTGTAAGGTAACTCTGCGCTCTGAGCGTATGTATGAGTTTCTCGATCGTCTGATCAGCATTGCAATCCCGCGTATCCGTGATTTCAGGGGTATTAGCCCGAAGTCATTTGACGGCCGCGGCAATTTTGCGATGGGAGTAACCGAACAGATTATTTTCCCTGAAATTGATTATGACCAGGTGGACGCCTTGCGCGGTATGGATATTACCATTACCACCTCCGCTCGTACGGATGATGAAGGTCGTGCACTATTGCGCGCTTTCAACTTCCCCCTGAAGGCTTAAGAGGCTTTATAAATGGCTAAAACTTCCATGGTAATGCGCGAGAAAAAGCGCGCTCGCATAGTGGCAAAGTACGCGACCAAGCGTGCTGAACTGAAGGCGATTATTAGCGACACCAAAGCCTCGGACGAGGAGAAGTGGGACGCGCAAGTCGCATTGCAGAAGCTACCGCGCGATGCCAGCCCGGTGCGAGGTCGCCGCCGTTGTCAGGTGACGGGTCGTCCCCATGGCGTTTATCGGAAATTTGGCCTGTGTAGAAACAAGTTGCGTGAAGCCGCTATGCGCGGTGATGTGCCCGGCCTGGTTAAGGCCAGCTGGTAAGTAACCAGTCGGTTTACGGAGAGAATTAGATTATGAGTATGCAAGATCCACTGTCAGATATGCTGACCCGTATACGCAACGCACAGATGGCTGGCAAGACTAGCGTTGAAATGCCTGGCTCCAAGCTGAAAGCGGCGGTAGCTGCTGTCTTGAAGGACGAGGGCTATGTCGAGGATTTTTCGCTTTCAACTGAGAGTGGCAAACCCCGCATGTCCATAGCGTTGAAGTACTATCAGGGCAAGCCGGTTATCGCGGAAATTGATCGGATTAGCCGCCCGGGTTTGCGCCGTTACAGTGCCAAGGATGAGTTACCGTCAGTCCGTGCTGGCCTGGGAGTTGCAATTATTTCTACTTCCAGAGGTGTCATGTCGGATCGAGCGGCGCGCGCTGCTGGCGTTGGCGGTGAAGTACTGTGCACCGTCTTTTAATAGTATTTTTGATTTAAAGAGCATTTGAAATGTCTAGAGTCGCAAACAGTCCGGTAGAGCTGCCCAACGGCGTCGAGGTCAAGCTCGATGGCCAGGCCCTTACCGTCAAGGGTAGTAAGGGTACACTTCAACTATCTGTAGTTGAGGGTGTTCAGGTAAGCCAGGATGACAAGGTTCTGACCATCGGCTATGACGGCGATAAGTTCAAGGCTATGGCCGGGACTACACGCGCCCTGCTGAACAATATGGTCAAGGGTGTCAGCGAAGGCTGGCAGAAGAAGTTGGTTCTCAATGGTGTTGGTTATCGCGCCAAGGCTGGCGGTGACACCGTCAACCTTACAGTGGGGCTGTCCCACCCTGTTGATTACAAATTGCCCAAGGGTGTCACTGCAGAAACGCCGACCCAGACCGAGATCGTGGTCAGCGGGGTCGACAAGCAGTCGGTAGGCCAGGTAGCTGCTGAGATCCGCAGTTTCCGTCCGCCGGAGCCTTACAAGGGTAAAGGTATTCGCTACGCCGACGAGTATGTTCGTCGCAAAGAAGCCAAGAAGAAGTAGGTAATCTGAGATGAGTGTAAAGAATGATTCAAGGTTGCGTCGTGCCAGGCGCGCACGCGCCAAAATGCGTGACCTCGGTATTAACCGCCTTAGCGTTCACCGTACGCCCCGGCATATTTATGCGCAGATTATCTCGCCGGCCGGAGATAAGGTGCTCGCGAGTGCCTCAACGCTGGACAGTGACCTGCGCGGCGGCAAAACAGGTAATGTCGATGCGGCAGCCGCAGTAGGCAAGTTGGTTGCACAGCGCGCAAAGGATGCAGGGGTTGAGGCCGTGGCGTTTGATCGCGGTGGTTACAAGTATCATGGGCGCGTCAAGGCACTGGCCGATGCAGCTCGTGAATCTGGACTGAATTTCTAGGGTTATAGATATGGCTTTTAACGATCAGAAAAAGCAGCAGCAGGAAGGTGACCTTCAGGAGAAGCTGGTCCAGGTCAACCGGGTAGCCAAGGTGGTCAAAGGTGGCCGCATCTTCGGCTTCACAGCCTTGACTGTTGTTGGCGACGGCAAGGGTAAGGTCGGCTTCGGTCGTGGCAAGGCGCGTGAAGTGCCAGTTGCGATCCAGAAGGCGATGGAAGCGGCCCGTCGCAACATGATCCAGGTGGAGCTCAATGAGGGCACTATCCAGTACCCGGTTAAAGCGTCTCACGGTGCTTCCAGGGTATATATGCAGCCGGCATCAGAAGGTACTGGCGTAATCGCCGGTGGTGCGATGCGGGCCGTATTGGAAATAGCAGGTGTACACAACGTGCTGGCCAAGTGTTACGGCTCTACCAACCCGGTAAACGTGGTACGCGCGACATTCAATGGTCTGCGTGACATGTGTGCGCCGGATGAAGTTGCCGCCAAACGTGGCAAAACTGTTGAAGAGATTCTGAACTAATTATTGGATTTGCTCGTCATGGCTAAAGCAACAATCAAGGTAACGCAGATCAAGAGTTCCCACGGGCGCCTGAAGAATCACAGGGCGTGTGTTGCGGGTCTGGGTTTGCGTCGAATCGGTCACACCGTTGAAGTGGAAGACACTCCATCGGTTCGTGGCATGATCAACGCCGTACATTACCTCGTAAAGGTTGAGGATTAAATCATGTCAGAAGTAATGCGACTCAACACCCTGAGCCCGGCGCCGGGGTCCAAGAAAGACACCAAGCGCGTCGGTCGCGGCATCGGTAGTGGTACGGGTAAAACGGCAGGCCGTGGCCACAAGGGCCAGAAGGCGCGTTCAGGTGGCAGCATCAGGCCCGGATTTGAAGGCGGCCAGATGCCCCTGCAAAAGCGTCTGCCAAAGTACGGCTTTTCATCGCGTATCTCGCGGACAACTGCGCAGATTCGTCTCAGCGAGCTGAACGCGGTAGTAGGTGACGTTGTCGACCTGGAAACATTGAAAAAAGCTGACCTGATCAACGACAATATTGCGCGGGTACGCGTGTTCCTGTCTGGTGAACTGGGCAAGGCCGTAAACCTCAAGGGGATCGCGGTCACCAAGGGTGCTCGAGAGGCCATCGAGAAAGCCGGCGGGAAAGTAGAGGACTAAATGGCCACACCTCCACAACTGCCTTCGTCAGGTAACAAAGCCGGTCTTGGCGAGCTCTTTGCTCGCTTGCGCTTTGTTTTACTGGCTATAGTCGTTTACCGGATAGGAACTCATATTCCTGTACCGGGTATCGACCCCAACCAGCTCGCCGCGCTGTTCAACCAGAATCAGGGAACAATCCTTGGGTTGGCTAACATGTTCTCCGGCGGTGCGCTGGAGCGGATGAGCATTCTGGCGCTTGGTATCATGCCCTACATCTCGGCATCGATTATCATGCAGCTGATGTCTGCGGTGACGCCGCAACTGGAGCAGTTGAAGAAGGAAGGCGAGTCGGGGCGGCGCAAGATCAGCCAATATACACGCTATCTCACCGTACTACTGGCTATCGTCCAGGCCACGGGGATGACTGTGGGTATGGCTAATCAGGGCATGTCCTACGACGCATCACCGTTGTTTTTCGTGATTGCGATCACCTCCCTGGTAACCGGGGCCGTATTCATGATGTGGCTCGGTGAACAGATTACCGAGAAGGGCGTGGGTAACGGGATTTCTCTGTTGATTTTTGCCGGTATTGTCGCGGGTTTACCGTCGGCTATAGGCCAGTCGCTGGAGCAGGCTCGTCAGGGCGAGCTGAACATACTGGTTCTGTTGCTTATTCTGACGCTCGCCGTCGCAGTAATCTACATGATCGTGTTCATTGAGCGCGGGCAGCGCCGCATCACAGTGAATTACGCCAAGCGGCAGCAAGGGCGGAAAATGTACCAGGCGCAGAGTTCGCATCTGCCCCTGAAGGTCAATATGGCCGGTGTAATACCCGCGATTTTTGCCAGCAGCATACTGCTGTTTCCGGCGTCCATAGCCCAGTGGTTTGGGTCTTCGGGCTCGGCAGACTGGCTGCAGGACCTGGCAGTTGCCATTGGTCCCGGCCAGCCGCTGAACATCTTGTTGTTCACGGTGTTCATAGTATTTTTCTGCTTCTTCTACACCGCGTTGATGTTCAACCCGGTCGAAGTAGCTGACAATCTGAAGCGTTCCGGCGCGTTTGTACCCGGTATTCGCCCAGGTCAACAGACCGCCAACTATATTGATGGCGTGCTGACACGACTGACAGTGTTTGGGGCCGCGTATATCGCACTGGTTTGTCTGATGCCGCAGTTTCTGGTCGTCATGTGGAACGTACCCTTTTATCTGGGTGGGACCTCGTTGTTGATCGTGGTTGTTGTGGTGATGGATTTTATGGCCCAGGTGCAAAGCCACCTGATGTCTCACCAGTACGATTCGGTAATGAAAAAAGCTAATTTGAAAACCTATGGTGGCTCCGGACGGGTTCGTTAACAACGAATGAGTCGGTAGGCCAACTGGGCTAGGTAAACTGAGAGGTAGTCATGAAAGTACGTGCATCGGTCAAAAGGATTTGCAGAAATTGCAAGGTGGTACGCCGTAATGGTGTGGTGCGTGTGATCTGCAACTCCGACCCGCGCCACAAGCAGCGCCAGGGATAGAATCCGGCAGTTGATTTTTAGTAACGATATCGCTAGAATGCGGCGCCTTTTGTCCGGGACCCGGTGAAAACTTAGAAAACTCACCAGCGCGGTGCAAAGTTCGCAACGAAAGCGACGATAAACGATTGGAGAAAGATGGATGGCTCGTATTGCCGGCGTCAACATACCAGATAACAAGCATGCTGTTATCTCTTTGACTTACATCTACGGCGTTGGCCGTAGTCAGGCTCGCCGCCTGTGTGCTGATACAGGTGTGGCTGAAAATGCCAAAATCAGTGATCTGTCTGAGTCTGAGATAGAGTCGCTGCGTGGAAAGTTGACGGAAATGACCGTAGAAGGTGATCTTCGACGTGAAGTTTCCATGAACATCAAGCGCCTCATGGATCTGGGCTGTAACCGGGGCCTGCGTCACCGTCGGGGCTTGCCTCTGCGCGGTCAGCGTACCAAGACCAACGCACGTACCCGTAAAGGTCCGCGCAAGCCGATTCGTAAGTAAGCTTTTACTTACAGCGAATCCGTTTTTAGTGTAGCTGCACCCTAGTGCAGTGTTGATATTAAAGCAGGAAGTAGATTATGGCCAAGCCAGGTGCCAAAGGCACTCGTAAGAAAATTACCAAGACTGTAGTGGACGGCATTGCCCATATCCACGCATCTTTCAATAACACGATTATCACCATAACCGACAGGCAGGGGAATACTCTGAGCTGGGCGACTTCCGGCGGTTCGGGTTTTCGTGGTTCGCGCAAGAGCACACCATTTGCGGCACAGGTGGCGGCGGAGCGCGCAGGCGAGGCGGCCAAAGAATACGGCCTGCAGAACCTGGACGTCCAGGTCAAAGGACCGGGTCCGGGTCGAGAGTCAGCGGTTCGTGCGCTGAATACATGCGGCTACAAGATCAGCAATATTACCGACGTAACGCCGATTCCACACAACGGCTGTCGTCCCCCCAAGAAACGTCGCGTCTAACCCAAAGTAAGCGCCCACAGGAAGAATAGACATGGCTCGATATATTGGACCCAAATGCAAGCTCTCCCGTCGTGAAGGAACCGACCTGTTCCTGAAGAGTGGAGTGCGTTCGCTGGAAAGCAAGTGTAAAGCAGAGGCTGCTCCTGGCCAGCATGGCGCCCGTCGCGGCCGCCTGTCTGACTATGGTGTACAGCTGCGCGAAAAGCAAAAAGTTCGCCGTATCTACGGTGTACTGGAAAAGCAGTTTCGCAATTATTACAAGGAAGCGGCGCGCCTGAAAGGAGCAACAGGTGAGAACCTGCTGCAACTGCTGGAAAGCCGGTTGGACAACGTGGTTTATCGCATGGGTTTTGGCTCGACTCGTTCGGAATCCCGTCAGTTGGTGGCTCACAAGTCGATACTCGTGAATGGTGTGGCGGTGAATATTGCCTCCTACCAGGTCAAAGCCGGCGATGTGGTTGCCCTGCGTGAAAAAGCGAAAAAGCAGCTTCGTGTACAGTCTGCCATGGCGCTTGCGGCGCAACGTGGCGAACCCGAGTGGATTGAAATGAACAACGAGAAGTTGGAAGGTGTGTTCAAGTCAGTACCCGATCGTCAGGATCTCTCTTCAGAGATCAATGAGAATCTGATCGTCGAACTTTACTCCAAGTAATCCACTGAAGGACTAACCTACAATACAGGTGCCCCAATGCAGAGTGCAGTGAACGAGTTTTTGACACCCCGTGTCATCAAGGTTGATGAAAAGAACAACACCCGCGCCCAGGTTACCCTGGAGCCGTTGGAGCGTGGTTTTGGCCACACCCTGGGCAACGCTTTGCGTCGCATTCTGCTGTCCTCCATGCCCGGTTGTGCAATAACCGAGGTAGAGATCGACGGCGTATTGCATGAGTACAGTGCAATAGAAGGCGTGCAGGAAGACGTTATTGAAATTCTGCTCAATCTCAAGGGCGTTGCCCTGGTGATGAACGGCAAGGAAGAAGCAGAACTGACCCTGAGCAAAAAGGGTACAGGTGTGGTTACTGCCTCTGACATTCAGGTAGACCACGATATCGAAGTGCGTAACCCCGATCACGTGATATGCCACCTTAACGGCAAATCCGAGATTAACATGAAGCTCACCGTGGCCCGTGGCCGTGGTTACTCTCCGGCTGACTCTCGCGAGAACCCCGAAGAAGAAACCCGCTCTATTGGCCGCCTGCAGCTGGACGCCACCTTCTCTCCGGTACACCGCGTATCTTATGTGGTAGAAGCCGCTCGCGTAGAGCAGCGTACTGACCTGGACAAACTGGTACTGGACCTCGAGACCAATGGCACCATCGACCCGGAAGAGGCTATCCGTCGCGCCGCCACCATCCTGCAACAACAGCTGGCAGTGTTTGTGGACCTGGAGAGCGAAAGCGAGTCTGAGTCAGTCGTCGAAGAGGACGAGGTGGACCCGATTCTGCTGCGCCCCGTCGACGACCTGGAACTTACTGTTCGTTCGGCTAACTGTCTCAAGGCAGAAAATATTTACTACATCGGCGACCTCGTGCAGCGCACAGAAGTCGAGCTGCTCAAGACCCCGAACCTGGGCAAGAAGTCGCTGACAGAAATAAAGGATGTATTGGCCTCACGCGGATTATCTCTGGGCATGCGCCTGGATAACTGGCCGCCTGCGAGCCTCAAAAACGACGATCGGGTTCTCAGTATTTAGCACGACCCGCATCACACTAATCAGTGCTCACATAGCACAGAAAGTATAGGACTGGAAAAATGCGTCATCGTCATAGTGGACGTCAACTAAACAGAAACAGCTCCCACCGCAAGGCCATGTTTCGCAATATGGCCGTCTCCCTGGTGGAGCACGAGCTGATTAAAACCACATTGCCCAAGGCAAAGGAACTGCGTGGCTACGCAGAACCCCTGATTACCCTGGCCAAGAACGACAGCGTGGCAAATCGCCGCCTGGCGTTTGACCGTACCCGCAGCAAGGAAGCAGTTGGCAAACTGTTCAATGAGCTGGGTCCGCGTTACCAGGAGCGTCCGGGTGGCTATATCCGCATCCTCAAGTGTGGTTTGCGCACCGGTGACAAGGCCCCCATGGCCTACGTCGAGCTGGTCGATCGGCCGCAGGTTGAAGTAGAAGAGTCCGACGAGGATTAAGATCCTGTAGTTGGTACCAGATTTACATTGAGCCGGGCATTGCCCGGCTTTTTTGTGCCTAATTCGTGTGGCCAACCCTTAACTTGCGATCTATTCCAGCGTCGGCAGGAATCCGGGTGTGTCCTGGCTTCACGGCCGCGCCCCTCCGGGGTACCCTCAGTCGGTCAGGAGCCTTACAACGCTTCGCTGTCTCCTTCCACTCCTTCGGCGCTGGCCTTTTATGTTCCGCCAGGACACACCCGGACCCCTGCCTGACACCGAGAGTAGTACATAGCCGTGGCGGTTCGGAGATTCAATAAATCTGTATACTTAACATATCTGAACAGTATCTTCTGAAACCAGCACGGAGCTCAAAAATAATGACCGACACAAAAATACTCACAGAAGGCCTCCACTTCGGCGAAGGCCCCCGTTGGCATGACGGCCGGCTGTGGTTCAGCGATTTCTACGACCAGGCAGTCAAATCTGTAAGTAGCGAGGGAGAGGTGCGTATAGAGCATCGCTTTGACGACCAGCCCTCCGGCCTCGGCTGGTTGCCGGATGGCCGGCTGTTGGTAGTGTCCATGAAGCTGTTGAAAGTATTGCGCCAGGAAGGGGATGGATTTGTAGAGCATGCAGATTTGTCGGGGCTGGCTAAGCACCTGTGTAACGATATGGTGGTGGACGACGCGGGCCGTGCCTGGGTGGGCAACTTCGGGTTTGACCTGGACGCCGAACTGGCAACGCGGGAAGTAGAGGACGTCATCACCGATCACCCCACCACCAACCTGGTGCGGGTGGACCCCGATGGCAGTGTGCATCTGGCATCAGCCGATATGCACTTTCCCAATGGCACCGTGATTACCCCGGACGGCAAAACCATGATTATCGCCGAAACCCTGGCGATGCGGCTTACTGCTTTTGATATAGCGGCGGATGGCAGCCTGTCCAACCGGCGTGTGTGGGCGGAAGTGCCGGGCCGGGCACCGGATGGTATCTGCCTGGATGCCGATGGTAATGTCTGGGTGGCGAACGCCATTGCCCCTGAGTGTGTGCTGGTTGCGGCCGGGGGAGAAGTGTTACAGGCCGTCGAGACCAGTGATAATTGTTACGCCTGTATGCTGGGGGGCGCAGATGGCCGCGACCTGCACATGGTGACAGCCAGCTCCAGTCACTCGGAAATCGTTTCCGTGGAGCGCACTGGCAAAATAGAAACGGTCAGGGCGCCAGCAGCCGGTGCCGGGCGGCCCTGAGGGCGCTCGCCACGGCGCTGTTTCTAGGCGGCCCGCCTGCCTGTCTTGCGTTGTTTCAGGATCGGTGCAAGAAACTTCCCGGTAAAGGATTTTTTCGAACGGGCCACGTCTTCAGGTGTGCCCGTGGCGATAATCTGGCCGCCGCCACTGCCGCCTTCAGGCCCCAGATCTACTACCCAGTCCGCGGTTTTAATAACATCGAGATTGTGCTCAATTATCACGATGGTATTGCCGTGGTCGCGGAGGCGGTGCAATACAGCCAGTAATTGCTTGATGTCCTCGAAATGAAGCCCTGTCGTGGGTTCGTCGAGAATATACAGGGTCTTGCCGGTATCCCGTTTTGACAGCTCTTTGGACAATTTGACCCGTTGTGCCTCGCCGCCGGATAGGGTGGTAGCCGCCTGACCCAGGCGAATATAGGTTAAGCCCACGTCCATGAGAGTCTGGAGTTTACGGGCGATGGAGGGCACGGGGGTGAAGAAAACCAGGGCATCCTCGACGGTCATATCCAGCACTTCGTGTATGTTCTTGCCCTTGTAGCGAATCTCCAGCGTCTCCCTGTTGTAGCGTTTACCCTTGCAAACATCGCAGGGTACGTAAATGTCCGGCAGGAAGTGCATCTCTACCTTGGTCACACCGTCGCCCTGGCAGGCTTCACAGCGGCCTCCCTTGACGTTGAAGCTGAATCGCCCCGCCTTGTAGCCCCGTGACCTTGCCTCCTGTGTGCCGGCGAACAGCTCTCTGACAGGGGTGAAGATACCGGTGTAGGTGGCGGGGTTGGAGCGCGGCGTGCGGCCGATGGGGCTCTGGTCTATGTCTATACACTTATCGACCTGGTCCATGCCGGCAATGGACTCGTGTGGTGCCGGGGTCAGGGTTGTCGCGCCATTGAGTTCGGTGGCAGCGATAGGGTATAGAGTGCCGTTGATAAGGGTGGATTTGCCCGAGCCCGAAACCCCCGTAATGCACGTGAGCAGGCCGATGGGGATTTCCAGTGTTACCGCCTGCAGGTTGTTGCCGCTAGCGCCGGTGAGTACCAGCTGGTGTTCGGGATCGCGGGCGGTGCGCTTGGCCGGAATATCGATCTTGCGCTTGCCGGAGAGGTAGGCGCCGGTAAGTGAGTCTTTAGAGTTCAGGATATCCTTCAGCTTGCCCTGTGCCACAACCCGGCCACCGTGCACTCCCGCCCCGGGACCGATGTCAATAATATGGTCGGCACTGCGAATGGCATCCTCGTCGTGCTCGACCACCAGTACGGTATTGCCCAGGTCGCGCAGATGGGTGAGGGTGGCGAGCAGGCGTTCATTGTCGCGCTGGTGCAGGCCTATGGAGGGTTCGTCCAGAATATACATCACACCCACAAGCCCCGCGCCAATCTGTGATGCCAGGCGGATGCGCTGTGCCTCGCCCCCGGACAGGGTCTCGGCGCTGCGATTCAGTGTCAGGTAATTGAGGCCCACGTCCACCAGGAAGCGGTAGCGCGCCCGTAGCTCCTTGAGGATTTTGTTGGCGATTTCGCCCTTGCGTCCCTCAAGTTGAAGTTGCCCAAAATACAGCTCGGCCTCACCTACCGGCATGCCGGTAATGCTGGGCAGCGTGCGTTCGTCTACAAATACATGCCTGGCGTCGCGCCGCAGGCGAGTACCCTCGCAATCGGGGCAGGGATGGGTGGCGAGGAATTTCGCCAGTTCTTCTCGTACCGAGGTGGAGTCGGTGTCCCGGTAACGGCGCTCCATGTTGGGAATAATGCCCTCGAAGGAGTGGGTGCGTTTGAAAACATCGCCGCGGTCGTTGACATAAGAAAAGGCGATTTCCTGCTTGCCACTGCCCTGCAGGATCACCTGACGGTGTTTCTTGTCGAGCTCCTCGAAGGGGGTATCGATATCGAAATCGTAATGCTCCGCCAGCGATGTCAGCATATGGAAGTAGTAGACGTTGCGTCGGTCCCAGCCGCGAATTGCGCCCTCTGCAAGGCTGGCCTCCGGGTGGAGGACAATACGTTCGGCATCAAAATACTGGCGCACACCAAGGCCGTCGCAGCTGGCGCAGGCGCCGGCGGGATTGTTGAAGGAGAACAGCCTGGGTTCCAGTTCATCGATGCTGTGACCGCATTCCGGGCAGGCAAACCGGGCGGAGAAGCTGATGTCCTCGCCGTTATCATCCATATAGTTGATCGAAGCGAGACCGTCAGTAAGCGCAAGTGCGGTTTCGAAGGATTCCGCCAGGCGGATACCCAGGTCCTCACGAACCTTGAAGCGGTCTACCACCACATCTATCCGGTGCTTCTTTTTCTTGTCCAGTTCAGGCAGGTCGTCGAGGTCGACGACAATGCCGTTCACCCGTGCGCGGACAAAGCCGCCGGCGCGCAATTCCTCGAATACGTGCAGGTGCTCGCCCTTGCGGTCGCGCACCACCGGGGCCAGCAGCATCAACTTGCTCCCCTCGGGTAAGGCCAGCACCGTGTCTACCATCTGGCTGACAGTCTGTGCCTGCAGGTTGAGGCCGTGGTCGGGACAGCGAGGCTCGCCCACCCGGGCAAACAGCAGGCGCAGGTAGTCATAGATCTCGGTAATGGTGCCCACAGTGGAGCGCGGGTTGTGAGATGTGGACTTCTGCTCGATGGATATGGCCGGTGAAAGGCCCTCGATATGGTCCATATCGGGCTTTTCCATCAACGAGAGGAATTGCCTTGCGTAAGTGGAAAGAGATTCCACATAGCGGCGCTGGCCCTCCGCGTAAAGCGTATCGAACGCCAGAGAAGACTTGCCGGAGCCGGACAGGCCGGTGATCACCACCAGTTTGTCCCTGGGAATATCCAGATCGATATTTTTCAGGTTGTGGGTGCGTGCCCCGCGTACTTGAATCGTGTCCATAGTTGGCTCATTACTGCAAACCCGGCAGTATATGCCCTGGCTCATTGCGCTGCAAAAACATACTGATCTATACGAACAAATCAAGGCTGTGGATGTGCTGGCGTCTGTGAAACTGGTACTATTGGCCGTCGTTATTTCGAAGTTTAAACTCCCGTGATTACTGAACACCCGATGACGGCGCTGGAGCGGCGAACCGTAAGCTCCCTGGCGCTGCTTTACAGCTTTCGTATGCTGGGCCTTTTCATGGTCCTGCCATTGTTGGCGCTTTACGCCGCCGATCTCCCGGGCTCAAGCCCTGGAATGATAGGTCTCGCGCTGGGCGTTTATGGCCTGAGTCAGGCTTTACTGCAGGTCCCGTTGGGCTGGTTGTCCGACCAGGTGGGGCGCAAACCGGTTATTATTGGCGGCTTGCTGGTGTTTGCGGCGGGCAGCGTGCTGGCGGCGATGGCCGATAGCCTTTGGGGTATTGTGCTGGGGCGGGCGTTGCAAGGGGCCGGTGCTATCGCCGCCACCGTAATGGCGCTGGTGGCGGATCTCACCAGCACCGAGCAGCGCACCAAGGCCATGGCGGTGGTGGGGATGAGTATTGGCCTGTCCTTTGCCGTCGCCCTGGTTCTGGGGCCTGCCATCGCCGCTGTGGGTGGCCTGTCTGCTGTATTCTGGTTAACGGCGGTGCTGGCCCTGGGCGGGATTGCCATCGTTCTGTTCCTGGTGCCGACACCGGCAGCGACCGGCATAGACCACAGCGAAGTAGGCGCGAAGCCAGACCTGTTTCGGGTTGCCCTGCGGGATCCGGCGCTGGCGCGGCTGAATTTTGGTGTTTTCAGCCTGCACTTTATTCTCATGGCCTGTTTTATGGTGGTACCGGGGGCTCTGGAACAATTGGCGGGCGTGGGTCGGGCACAGCACTGGCAGGTCTATCTGCCGGTTCTGCTGTTGTCGATCGCTGGCATGGTACCTATGATGGCCATGGCTGAGCGCGGTGGCCGCCCTCGCGAAATGTTCCTCGGCGGTATCGCCTTACTCTTTGTCGCAGTCTGCGTACTCGGGCTGGCAACGGGTTCGTTGCTATTTTTCTTCGGTATGTGGCTGTTCTTTGTGGGGTTTAATTACCTGGAGGCGACGCTGCCCTCCCAGGTCAGCAAGACGGTCTTTCCCGGCGGCAAGGGAACGGCCCTGGGTATCTATTCCACCTGTCAATTTCTCGGGACTTTTGCCGGCGGCGCCGGGGGCGGTTGGGTGATGCAGCATTTCGGGCAGGTTTATCTGGTGGGGCTTTGTGCGGCCCTGGCTGCGCTGTGGTTATTGATAATGCTGGCTGCCGGTCGCAACCTGATGCCGGAGTCGGAGCGCGTGTCCGGGTCCCGATAGGCCTATACTAGATGTTGGCCTCGGACTGTTAGGGCTGTCGCAACATTGTTGTTCGAGTCATTGGCTGGCGCACAGTGCGCGGGGACATCTATCGAATTGGGGATCGATGCGTAAGCGAGCAGGATTGCCATGCAAAACCTGGACAGGCATGCCCGGCGACAACGGCACTTCCCGTTATCTGAATGAAGAAGAAAAGGCGAAAGAGTGAAAACAGTCGAGGCTGCTATCACTCAAAATAGTGAGTAGTTTACTGCGAGCGACTGATTCCCCGGCACCGCAATTGATATGCAGAGAGTAATCAGGAAGGGCAGGTAGCGGTCAGGGTCTTGCTCACTGTTGGCCGGCCAGTACCTGATATCCGAACCTCTCTCTCCTGGCCGCCCGGCTCGGGTGCTGAACGGCACAGTTTGAAGGTGGTTAGGGTACTGGCCAAGCCAGAGGGCTGGAACGTCAACGTCAGGCCGCCGGTGCTAGTCGCTTTATATCCCGACGGTAGCGGGTTCTGGGTTTCTATCACAACATCGTTGGGATCCAGAACAATCCAGCCCTGTTCCCAGTCACCGCTGCCGGCACAGGATGCACCATCCGACGAGGCGCACAGTCTCACCGGCACATTCCGCTTAATTGCTTCACCACGGGCACTGTACACACTCGATAAAAGCGCATTGGTAGCAGACTTAAGCCTAGAATTCAGGCTGGCTTCTGAAAAACTCGGGCCCGCCATAACCGCAATTACCGCCACTATGACCACAACCACCATGAGCTCCACAAGGGTAAATCCTGCACTGCCGCTCCCTGCGGTGCTGCGCGGTAGTGCGGCCTGATACCCGCCCAAGCCGTTCATTGTTCTATCCGCAGGTAAACTCGGCCTGTAGGTTGGTCCCATTCGGCTTTACTTGTCACTTCCATGCTGCCAATCGCAGACTCTTCTCCGCCGCATCCGATACAGAAAGGTACGATCGTCCCATCGTCCAGCGCAACCTTGCCGGCCACCGGTGAAGGCACAAGGCCCCCGCCAAGAATATTCACCGCATCACCCTTGCCACTTTGGTAATCAAGCTGGTAGGTTGTGGCGATACCAAGGTTGGAATCACAAGAGCCTGCGACCGGTACCGTGGGGATATGGGTGCTGAAGTATACGGTGTCCGACGCAGTTAACGCAGATGACACCACCTGTTCGTTTGCTGCCAGCGGTAGTTTCCACCCACGCTTGTCCCTAACAACACCCGATGCAACACCGTCTGCAGCCGTGACCGATGTAAGAGCGTTCAGGCATATAAGATTGCTTCCGCCGCAGTCGCTGCCTGTGTCATTCAACCAGGCACCATCAGACGGCTTGTCCACAAGAGCAAAGCCATAGTTTGAAACTGCGGCGGCAGCGCTGTACGCAAGCAGGGGTTTCTCACGATCACCGGATCCAAGCAGGATATAGAATTGGCCGCTACCATCATCGGGCTCAACCACATCGGGCCCGAACAGAAACTTGCGATTAGCAGTACAACTGGACGGTGTGTCGCAGCCCAGCGAGGCAATTTGCGTAATTTCCCAGTTGGCAGGTATTGTTGTTCCAATGGGTGCTGCCACACCACTGGTTACCGGTCCGGAAATTCTGTAAACATTGCCACCGGTGTCTGAGGCATAGGCAAATTTGATCCGCGGGTCGTTGCTGGAACTGGGCACTACCGTGATACCTCCCGCTACCGCGCGCAATGTGCTGAATTCCTTCAGAATTGCACCTGTCTTACCGTCAACTATATAGATGCTGTCGCCTTTATTAGCGGCGGCACAGCTGTGGTTTGCCAAACCGGTTCCAAGGTCTGTGTCCTCGCAGGTGTCATAGCCACCCCCTACCACTAATAGAGGTATCAACTGCGGGTCTGACAGGTCACCGTCATCATAACCATCCAGGAGCGCAATAGAGGGCGTTGACCAGGTCTGCCCAATATTTGCCCAGCCCACATCGGTACAATTTGTGCTTGTAGCCAGGTTTTCCTCGCAGCCCGCTCGCCACAGTAGTGACGGTAAACCTATATTGGAGACATCAAACGCATACATAGCGCGCCCACCGCGGCGCAGCGTGGTATATATATATTTTTTGTTGGCGGCATCGAGCCTACCGTCGAAGGCTACAACCGCCCCATCCACGCCGTAATCCTTCGCGGTGCCCACCGCCCCGGCTTCAGTACCTGTTGCCGGAAACCTTATTTTGTCGGTGTTAACACGCAGGCGGGAAAACTCCGTAGCATCGAACTCCATGGGCTTGAACGCCCAGAACTCAGCGCCAGCATCCACGCTGGAATAGGCCGATGTACGGTTGCCATTAATGGCTCGCAGCATGCCATCGTTACCGCCATAGAATACCGCCACTTGCGGACTGGCGTCAGAGCCGTAATTCAAGGCCACGGGGCGGGCGTGTATTACGTCACCGTGTATGGACGCACGCACGGCCGTGGCGCGAGCATCTTCATTATCCACATCCAGGCCCACCGCCCAGTTCACCAAGGGATCAGCGCTGAGGGAGGTATGGCCATAGCCATACACACCCAGGGCCCCGCTGCTGGGGGCGCAGTTCACGCCGGAAGCCGAATTACAGGAATAAACAGTGCGTGTGGTCGTCCCGCGGCGCATATAAGCCTGCCCGCCCTTCTCCACAACAGGACCATCGGGGGTGTTGCTCTCTGCGTCCCCGGAGATACAGCTGCCGTTGGCTACCAGTGGCGCCGCCCAATAGGAATCGGCAACGGTTGGCGTCCAGTAGCTCCGCGCGCATTCGGTGATAAAACCTGCTGTGTCCCCCCCCGATGTATTAATGGCCGGGTAATACAGGGGGTCGCCATTACCATCAACACCCTCGCGAGCATCCACCAGCTTCAGTTCATCACCAGACCCGGTGTCAACCACGGCTAGACGATACTGCTTGAGATTGCCGTACCAGCGCGGGTTTTGCGCTGCGTCCGGCCGGAACATACCGATAAAAACCTGGTTCAGGAAAGTACTTTGAGTGGTTGCGCTGGCAGGCAATGCAACAGAGGCAAATACCGTGTTAACGGACTGAATCTCAGAAAAAATTTCTTCCAGTGCAGCCTGAATCTGTGCGCCACCATCCGCGCTTGAATACACCGGAAAATACTTGCCTCCCCCCGATCCTGCCATACTTTGTAGTAAGGCACTATTGCCCAAACCGCGGTTATGCGTTGATGTCGGGTCAACATCCACAGTGTATATCCGTACCCCCTGTGTCTGCATGAAGCGAGCCCACTCGTCCGCGTAATTGGATTGGTGCGCAGTGTACGACAGCGGTATTTGAGTCGTATCGCCCCCCGCAGCTGCCAACTCCGAACCTGAGAGGCTGTTTCGCGAGCTGTTATCAGAGGTGACATTACCACTGGACACAGTGTTGCCTATGTAAATGATGTAGGTATCACCACAGCCGGTAGGGTCAATAACCGGGTTATACGTGGTTGCATTGGAACTGCTCAAGGCGTTACCGGACAGCGCGTGAATCGCATCAAACTCAGAAGTGGCCGAGGTGTTGCCGGCGTAATCCCGGTCAGAGTTGTTGTTGCTCTTCACCTTTGATGTGTCCGTGCTGGACAGGCCGTTTAGGTATCTCCAAGCCTCAGACATGTTTCGCCCAAGAGTTCTCGCGTTCGCCCTGTCCCCGCTAACGTGCAAGCTGTCGATCGCGTCAGAGTACAGCGCTCTATTGGTCGAGCTCATAGGCCTTACCGCTGCGCGAATATGCCCTACGGCTGGGTCGCTGAACATCATCAGGCCGACATTGAATTTGTCTACAGGCAGCCCGGCAAAAGTAGCAACCAGAGCTGCCTTCTCATTGTTGAACGCCGTATTCCAGTTAGCGGTGTTGTCCAATAAGATCAGCACATTGGGCAGGTCCGTATTGGCCGTAGATGGGTTGCCGAGAAATAAGTCTATATCCTCTGCCCAGCCGGCCTGGCTGAACATCGCGAATGCTGCTGCTATACAGGTATTTCTAAATCTAGTTTTCATCTCTTCTATCACCTCTATACGTGCAATGCGCATGCAACAAATCAAACATCCGGGCATCGTGTTGCTTTTTGTGCATCAGTAAGTAGCACTCGAACCCCCTGTACAACGCGTGCTCTCGCACCGGTTGCATCGTTGCTGGCAGTCGCATCCAGTTCCCATACAGTGTCCCAGCCATTGCCGAACGTCATCCCCGGCAGCGACACGCTACTGACAGAAGTCGTCATCACCTGCGTGGCCCTGACGCAAGTCGGTGCCAGCAGGTTTACCAAGTACGTCGCGGGAGAGTTGGGGTCATTAACCACGTCTACCGGCTCGTCGGTCAGTGCCGTCGGCACAGCGGTAAAATCAGAGCTTAGGCGGCGTTCTATCACAAGATTTGCCCCGGCAATAGCTTCACCCCGCATCTGCACGTTGCCAACGGCTCGAATATTTGTGGTACTGATAGCGAATGCGCCGAGGACAAGAACCGTCATCAACACCAGCATTATGATTGTCACGAAAACGGTCACCGCTCCGCGCTCTCTTCTACTGATAATGCCGGAATGCATTGCCATTATCCCTCTGGAGTCTCACGCCGGCCAGACACGTTATACAGGCGCGCGGTGGTGGAAAAAGCATGTCTTTTGAAATCGTCCGCGAGAGTTGCGGCAGTGACGGTAGTGCCACCCAATACGTAATCCTTGGTGTCCACGTAGCCGGCGGTGGATTCCCGCGCGCGAACAAGAAGGTGTATTCGTACTGCCACAACATCGATTAACTGCGCGAGGGTACAACCGGTACCACAATGAATAAATGCTTCAGGAGTGCCATCTCCGCGGTTTATGGGCGAGTGGTGATCTTCATCATCTGACCACAATATAGCGCCGCTGTAGTCTACAGCTTCACCTGAATCACTCAGGTTGTCGACGCCCAGTTCCACACGAAAACGTTCAATGCCTTCTACCAGTGCCTGGGCAGGCTGCTGCGCCAATACACCGCTCACCAACCGGAAATCAGAGCGCATTAACGTGGGTATGCCGTCATCTGCAATCACCGCGTAATCCCGAACATAGTAAATGCTCTGCTTGAACTTGCGCTTGGGCGCCAGAGTGCCGGCACCGGAGACGTCGCAGTCGCGTTCTCGTAGGGTATAGGATGCAGGGTCAAGGGAATAATCCTGGCCCGCGCTCAACTCAAGAATGCAGTTGGATGCCTGAAAGTATAGCTCACCGCCCACATCCGCATCGCAATTTCCGAAGCCGGCCACGCAGGTTTCTGCTCGGCGAATAACCAGCACATCCGTATTGGCCAACTTGTCGAGGACAATGCCCGCACAGGTTCCCGGTACACCACTTTCGACCTGTACCGTTATCCCCAGCAATGCGTCCATCTGTGCGGCACTCCAGGGAGTGGTGTAGGCCAGGCAGGGATCAGGTATCAGGACGGGTGTGTCTGATGGCGGACCAATTGCCGACAGGTTATCGAACTCGGGTACGAAGCCACCCCAGTACCCGGCGTGAAACACATCGTACTCGAGGAACTGGGTAGCGTAGCGCGCATTCTCGATCTGCACGCTTGTTTTCGCCAGCTCCTGACTGCTGCGGGATAGGTTGACATACATTTCCGCTAGTGCCAGAACGATGAACATGGAGAGAACCATCGCAATCATCAGTTCAACAAGGCTCAAACCACGCTGGTTTTCACCCGGGCCGCTGAACGAATTAACAGTTCTATCCAAAGCGATCGTGTTCATAGCGTCTCTAAATTCGCCTGGCGAACAATTGTGGTGGCGTAGCGCCGACACAAATCGTTTTCACAGACCGATCCAGTCTCATCAAATGCATTGGCGGCGCAAACCACGCTCGTCGGCGGTGCCGAGATGGGCGTCATTCCCTGCCACACCACCGTAATCATGTACTCCCTGACCCCCGGCCCCACAGTTGCTTCCACACACCCCCTGGCGCCGACCATTGCCCCTACATCAGCACCATCCTGGGTTTCCCCGGCGCCCTGCAGGGCGTTACACCACTCAACGTGATCACTCTGCTGCAGGGTGGGGGTAGTTGGCGTGGTGCATGTTGCCCCGACACCCAAAGGATTCGTGGTAGCATAGTTCTCTGCATCGTTACGGTTTGTCTCCATGCGGTTCACCATGTCATTCAAGAGTATTAGAGCTTGCGTGCGCTGATGAGACTCAACCTCCGACAGTTGCAGCCGGGCTTGAACACGCATAACTGCCATGATTCCAAAGAAAACAATAGTGAGAGCCACCAGTACTTCTATCATCAGTGCACCGCCCTGGGCTTTTCGCATCTTGTGCACTGTCATCTCGCCCACTTTGCGGCAGGCGTTTTCACTCCCGCGCTATTGAGTGTTAAAGCACCATCGCTGGCCTGAGAAGCCGTTGGGGTAAGGGTAATAAGAAAAGAGGGAACGGTGCCTACCCCTGTTGTCACGGCGAAGCTGTAATGGTCTGAGACCTCAGCTGGCATCCCGTAGCCACTTGCCGTCAGGGTTGCGGTATTGGCATAGGCCCGATCAGACAGTAAGAACTGCTGTTGACGGCTAGCTATTTCCATCATTTCAGATTTGGCCGCCGCGCGGCGCCCTCTAATCTGTTGCTCCTGGTATGCCGGCAGCGCGATGGCAAGCAGGATGGCAACGATAGCAACCACCACCATCAGTTCGATCAGGGTGAACCCGGCTTGCCCTCTACGTTGCGTGGTAGACCTAATTTTCATACCCGATTTCTCGCATCTGGTCGCTTGCTGTTCGTCATATAATTGTACTTTTGAGTATCCCTTAACAATCGTTAACCATTGAAAAGTAGAGATATATTGCAGTTATTAGACTTGGCTCGAACGCGCGACATATAAGCGGTTGATTGGATCGACAAGCGGTAGGGTTTGATGAAAACCCAGCAGTACTGCATCGCGCCGGAAGCACATGGACAAGAACATAGCGCCTACGGCGCGGCAATAAAGAACACATGGGACTCGCCACACCTATAGCAACGATCTTGCTACTGCAAACCCGAATAGAGCCCACTTCATTTTGACTGAAAAAAACAAGGGCAACTGCCACATTTGCCAAACCTGACCTTCCAGCATAGCGTCCGCTCCAATTCTTGATAATAAGGGGCTATTGGCCCTGTGTTCTTCTTTGAGATGGGGGTAATCTGTCTTTAATTGGAGGTTGCTCACGCCAGTTCGTCAAATACAGGCAGAAAGCTAGAATGATTTTTCCTTTGGCGATACCATGTGGCGCTTGTGTGTAGTTCTCGCTCCCCGCTTGAGGGTCCGTTGGTTTTGTATTGGTTGATTCCAGCCTCTCTTTAGTTGATGTTGCGTAACTATCTGAATCTTAAGAAGGTAAATTAGCAGTCGTTGTTGGCAAGTGATGGCAGTTTTTGCCAGATGACAGCTGATAGTGGCGAACAGCAGAGGAATTCCTATGGCTTCACGGGGCGTCAATAAAGTCATCCTGGTGGGTAATCTGGGTAATGACCCGGAAACGCGTTTTTTCCCGGACGGCGGTGCCGTTACCAATGCCAGTATTGCCACTAGCGAGACCTGGAAGGATAAGCAAACCGGCCAGATGCAGGAAAAAACAGAGTGGCACCGTGTGGTGTTCCGCGATCGAGGCAATTTTCGCCTCGGGCAGATCGCCGGCGAGTACCTGAAAAAGGGGTCGAAGGTGTATGTGGAAGGCCGGCTGCAGACGCGCAAATGGCAGGATAAGGCCGGTGTTGATCACTACACCACAGAGGTCCTCGCCAACGAGATGCAGATGCTCGACAGCCGTAATGCAAGTTCCGGAGGCGACCACGCCCCGGCGGGGAATACCCAGAGAGCTGCTCCACAGGCAGCTCCGGCAGCCGCCCCGGCAGCCAGCTCGCAACCTGCCGATTTTGGCGACTTCGACGACGACATTCCGTTTTGAAGAGTTGCGGTTGATTACCCGGCGACAGCTTTGACGGCAATGGCATAAGGTCTGTGCGCGTACTCATTCTCGGATCGGACACTCCTCTAGGCCAGTCACTGGTCAAGCTGCTGCTACGCCTGGGGCGACACGAGTCCGTGCCGCTAACGCGCGCCTCCTGTCGCTGGAAGAGTGAGCGGCAGGCTAAAAAGGCTGTGGTCAGGGCGAAGTGCGAGATGGTGGTTGATACTCGCATTTCGGCAGCGGCTGACGGTATTGACCAGTTACAGGAGCTCGATCTGAAGCGCTGTCACTGGGTGGCAAAAGCCTGCCAGCGCAGTGGCATGACCTATCTATATACCTCCAATTCCCGCGTGTTTTCCGGGCAGCTGGACCGCCCCTATACCGAGGAAGATTATCCTGACAACGAAACCGGACTTGGCGCGCTGCTGGCAAACGCTGAGCAACTGGTGCGCGATGCCTGTGAGCGGCATCTTATCCTGCGCCTCGGGCCGGTATTTTCTTTTGAGGGTACCAATCTCATCACCCAGATGCTGGGCGAAATGCGCGAACAGGGAGGGAGCCTGGTGATGGACAACAACCTGCGAGGTTGTCCGGTCGCCGCCGATGACGGTGCCCGGGTCCTGTCGGCGCTGCTGGACCAACTGAGTACCGGCGTGCAGGCCAATGGAATTTATCACTACAGCAGCTCGGATACGGCGACTCACTACGAGTTTGCCGAAGCGCTGCTGGCCTCCGCTTCGCAGTTCTCCAGTTTCAGTCCTGTGGCAGTACAATTGCAGCGCCAGCCCGAGGGCCTGGCACCACTTAATCGCTCACTGAACTGCGGCAAGATACGCAATACCTTCGCCATCAAACAGGCCACCTGGAGAAGCACCATTGCGGCCACTGTCCAGCAGTATTACGCACACCAGAAGAACCGGGAATAAGGGACAATCATGGCCCAAGCGACGGATAAGAATGCACGCCCACTAGCCATAGCGGTGCTGACAGTATCGGACACCCGCACAGAAGACACCGATACCTCGGGTCAGTACCTGCTCGAGGCGCTGGCGGCAGCGGGGCACGGTGCCGCTGACAGGGCGATAGTGGTGGATGATATCTACCAGATCAGGGCGATTCTTTCCAACTGGATCGCCGACGAGCGGGTTGATGCCGTGTTGATCACCGGTGGTACCGGTTTTTCTGGCCGAGACTCCACCCCCGAAGCTGTGCGGCCGCTGTTTGACAAGGATATCGATGGTTTTGGGGAGATTTTCAGGGCCCTGTCCCATACCGAAATTGGCTCCTCTACCATCCAGTCCCGCGCGGTCGCCGGTTTTGCCAACAACACCGTCATATTCTGCATGCCGGGCTCTACAGGTGCCTGTAAAACCGCCTGGAATAGCATTATTCGAGAGCAACTGGACAGCAGTCATCGCCCCTGTAACTTTGTGGGAGTGCTGGATGTGCGGGACCGGGAGATTTGAGACCACTGCTGTCGTTGGAGGATGCCCTGGCGCGGGTTCTGGCAAGCGCTGTTCCAAACCAGCCTGTGCTAGAGGTAGCACTCATTGATGCCCTGGGAGCTGTATTGGCGGAGAATATTGTTGCCGGAGTAGCCGTGCCCGGGGACGACAACAGCGCCATGGATGGCTATGCCCTCAGGGCGGAGGATAGTGGCCGCCCACTGCGTATCAGCCAGCGAATTGCGGCCGGATCCTCTGGCGGCGAACCACTGTTACCGGGCACCGCAGCACGCATATTCACCGGCGCCACCGTTCCCGAGGGTGCCGATGCGGTAGTGATGCAGGAGGACTGCCGCGAAAAGAATGGCATAGTGACTATCTCGGCGCCGGTAACGCACGGTCAGAATATTCGCCCTCGAGGTCAGGACATTGCGCCCGGCGCGAGCGTACTGGGCAGGGGCCGGGTTTTGCGACCACAGGATATGGGGTTGATCGCGTCCGTGGGGCGGGCTGCCGTGAAGGTCTATCGCCCGCTGACCATTGCCATACTCTCCACCGGCGATGAGTTGGTGGAGCCGGGCTCCGGCGACTTGCGCAGCGGCCAACTCTATAACTCGAATCGCTATACCCTGGCGGGCCTGCTGAAATCGCTGGGCATGAACGTCATTGACGGCGGTATCGTAGCGGACGATGCGGAGGCTACGGCCAGGGCGCTGTCCGACGCGGCTGCCGACGCCGACTGCGTGATTACCTCCGGTGGCGTATCGGTAGGTGAAGAAGATCATGTCAAGGCGCAGGTGGAGCGCCTGGGCCAGCTGGCTTTGTGGCGGCTGGCGATAAAGCCCGGCAAACCCCTCGCGTTCGGGCGCATTGGCGAAACGCCGTTTATTGGCCTGCCGGGTAACCCGAGCTCGGTCTTTGTCACCTTCTGCCTGGTAGCTCGCCCATTTTTATTGAAACTGCAGGGTGTTACAGAGCCGGCCAACCCCTATCTCGAGGCCGCGGCGATGTTTGCCGTGGAAAAACCGGGTAAGCGGCAGGATTATCAGCGGATTACTCTGGTCGAAGGGCCGGCTGGGCTGCAGGCACGCCGGTTTCCCAACCAGAGTTCCGGGGTGCTCAGTTCGGTGAGCCACAGCAACGCGCTGGCCGTTATACCGCCCGATACCGTTGTGGCAGTGGGCGATCGGGTGCGAGTGCTGCTGCTCGATCTGTTGGCGTAAGCCCGAGCTGTTATTCGACGAACTTCTGGAACACCAGGGAGGCGTTGGTGCCACCGAAACCGAAGCTGTTGGACATAACGCGTTGCAGATCAACGTCGTCGTGACGCTCTAATGCGATCGGCAGTCCCTCCGCTTCCGGGTCCAGAGTCTCTATGTTGGCAGAGGCCGCGATAAATCCCCTTTGTTGCATCAGCAGTGAGTAAATAGCTTCCTGTACCCCCGCCGCACCCAGGGAGTGACCCGACAGCGATTTAGTCGAGCCAACCACGGGAATATGGTCCCTGTCTTCGTATGCGGCGCGTACGGCTTTCAGCTCCTGAATGTCGCCTGCTGGTGTGCTGGTGCCATGCGCATTGATGTAATCCACCGGCCCTGTCACTGTGGCCAGGGCCTGTTGCATGCAGCGCACTGCACCCTCGCCCGAGGGGGCGACCATGTCATAGCCGTCGGAGGTGGCACCGTAGCCCACCAGCTCCGCATATATTTTGGCACCACGTTTTTGTGCGTGCTCCAGTTCTTCCACTACCAGCATGCCGCCGCCGCCTGCGATCACAAAGCCGTCGCGGTTGGCATCGTAGGCCCTGGAAGCTTTCTGCGGGGTGTCGTTGTATTTGGTTGAAAGGGCACCCATAGCGTCAAACAGGCAACTCAAGGCCCAGTGCAATTCTTCTCCACCACCGGCAAAGACGATGTCCTGCTTACCCAACTGAATCTGCTCCATGGCGCTGCCGATACAATGTGCACTGGTGGAGCAGGCGGAGGAGATAGAGTAATTCACGCCCTTGATTTTGAAGGGAGTAGCCAGGCAGGCGGAGACGGTGCTGCCCATGGTCTGCGTGACACGATAGGGGCCCACCCTGCGAATGCCGCGCTCGCGCAGGATGTCGGCAGCTTCAACCTGCATCGAGGCAGAGGCGCCACCGGAACCGGCAATAATACCGGTGCGAGGGTTCGAAATATCAGCTTCTTTCAGGCCCGAGTCATCGATTGCCTGCTGCATGGCTATATAGGCATAAGCAGCAGCGTCTCCCATGAAACGCAACTGTTTGCGATCGACCAGGGCGGAGATGTCAATATCGGGTGCGCCCGCCACGTGGGAGCGCATACCGACATCCACCTGTTCCTGGCGCAGGGAAATCCCGGAGCGGCCCTCGTACAATGAGTGGGTCACCGTCTCCGCGTCGTTGCCCAGGCAGGAAACAATCCCCAGCCCGGTAATAACTACTCGTCTGCCCATGGTATTAGAAACTCTCCGTTGATGTGAACAGCCCGACCCGCAGGTCAGACGCGTGGTAGATTTCCTTACCGTCCACAGAGACAGTGCCGTCGGCAATGCCCATCACCAGTTTGCGCTCAATGACTCGGCGTATATTGATGTTGTAGACCACTTTGTTTGCCGAGGGTAAAACCTGCCCGCTGAACTTGACTTCACCACAGCCCAGAGCGCGGCCACGGCCCGGGTTGCCGCGCCAACCCAGGAAGAACCCCACCAGCTGCCACAGGGCATCCAGGCCGAGACAGCCTGGCATAACAGGGTCGCCCGGGAAGTGGCACTGAAAAAACCAGAGCTCAGGATTGATGTCGAGCTCGGCAATAATTTCCCCCTTGCCGTTCTTACCGCCCTCGGAGCTGATGTGGCTGATACGATCAACCATCAACATATTGTCTGTAGGCAATTGTGCATTGCCCGGGCCGAATAATTCGCCGTTGCCGCAGCTGATCAATTCGTCCTTGTTGAAGGCACTTTTCGCTGTCATAGAGTATCCAGTGTTGGCTTGAAATGTGCGCCGCTGGATTCTGGGCGGCGCTCCGGAGAGCCTCACCATTTTAATAGTTGATGCACACAAGTCCAGTGCAATACCCATTCTTTGATGGTGTTCACAGCAGTGGAAGGTTGCTGCGCGGTTCGGTAGCAAAGCCTTTTGCCATCCGCTACCATGAGTCCAGTAATACCTCCCGGCTGATTATGCCGGGCTTGTTCACACTATTCTCACTGCGCCCGTGGCCGGTGACACAGGAATCGCATGCTTACACCTGTTCTTCTCTCCGGTGGCGTCGGTAGCCGCCTGTGGCCGGTCTCAAGAGAGACTCATCCCAAACAGTTCCTGCCGTTGGCCGGCGAGTTATCCATGCTCCAGGAGACCCTGCAGCGTACCTCGGGTATGGAAGAGGCCGCCCCGGTAGTGGTGTGTAACGAAGAGCATCGCTTCATGGTCGCTGAGCAGCTGCGGCAGGTAAATATCAAGGCTGGTGCATTGATTCTCGAACCGCAGGGGCGCAACACAGCCCCGGCCGTGGCGCTGGCTGCGATACAGGCGCTGGTAACTGACCCGCAGGCGCTCTTACTGGTATTACCCGCGGATCATCTGATTAAGGATGTGGAAGCATTTGTAGCGGCAGTTGCCAGGGCCCTCCCCCTGGCCCAGCAAGGCCGTCTGATGACCTTCGGCGTGGTTCCTTCGACCCCGGAAACCGGCTATGGCTATATCAAGTGCGGCGCTGCGCTCGATACAGATCTCTACAATCTCGAGCGCTTCGTGGAGAAGCCGGATGCCGCCACAGCCCAGGCGTATGTCGACGGCGGCACGCACCTTTGGAACAGCGGAATGTTTCTGCTCAGTGCGGCTGCGTACCTGGAGCAATTGGGTGAGCACGCACCGCGTATCCTCGACTGCTGTCGGCAGGCCATGGAAGGTGCCAGCACCGACATGGATTTTGTGCGCCCGGACCCGGAGGCATTTCTGCAGTGCCCCAGCGACAGTATTGACTACGCGGTAATGGAAAAGACCGCCGCCGGTGCTGTGGTGGCGCTGGAATGCGGTTGGAGTGATGTGGGTGCCTGGTCTGCCTTGTGGGACGTGGCAGAGCGCGACACTGACGGCAATGTATGCAAGGGCGATGTCATGCTGGATAACTGCTCTGACAGCTACTTTCGCAGCGATTCCCGCCTCTTGGCTGCCATTGGTGTGGACAATCTTGTGGTGGTTGAAACCGCCGACGCTGTGCTGGTGGCGGACCGTTCCCAGGTGCAGGACGTCAAGCGTATCGTGAACCGCCTGAAAGATCAGAATCGCCCGGAAGTGTTGCAGCACCGGCGGGTATACCGCCCCTGGGGTTCCTACGAGTCCCTGGTCATGTCGAAACGTTTTCAGGTCAAGCGAATAGTGGTCAACCCGGGCCAGACCCTGTCGCTGCAAATGCACCATCATCGCGCCGAGCATTGGATTGTTGTGCACGGAACGGCGGAAGTCACCTGTGAAGACAAGGTGTTCATGTTGGCGGAAGATGAGTCCACCTATATTCCACTGGGCCACAAACACCGCCTGGCGAACCCCGGGCGTATTCCGCTGGAACTTATAGAAGTGCAATCTGGCGCCTATCTTGGCGAAGACGATATTGTGCGCTACGAAGATATTTACGGGCGGGGCAAGTAGGCCCGGTCTTACACGGAGATTATATGTCTATCAAAAAATGCCTGTTCCCTGTAGCGGGTTATGGCACCCGTTTTCTGCCGGCAACCAAGAGCATGCCCAAAGAGATGCTGCCTATCGTCAACAAGCCTCTGGTGCAGTACGGTGTGGAGGAAGCCATCGCCGCGGGCATGACCACCTGCGCCATGGTGACCGGCCGTGGCAAACGTGCCATCGCCGATCATTTTGATATCAGCTATGAGCTCGAGCACCAGATCTCGGGCAGTGGTAAGGAAAATTACCTGCAGAGCATCCGCAGTGTACTGGACAAGGGTGTATTCACCATGGTGCGCCAGCGCGAGATGAAGGGGTTGGGCCACGCCATTCTCACTGGCCAATCACTTATTGGCAATGAGCCTTTCGGCGTGTTGCTGTCGGACGATTTATGCCTGAACGATGGCCCCGGTGTGCTCGCCCAGATGGCTGAACTGTACAAGCAGTTCCGCTGCTCGATCGTGGCCATACAGGAAGTGCCGGCTGATGAGGTCAACAAGTACGGTGTGATCGCCGGGGAAAGTCTGCGGGATGGCATCTATCGCGTGGATGAAATGGTAGAGAAGCCCGACCCCGAGGATGCCCCTTCCAATCTCGCCATAATCGGGCGCTATATTCTGACACCGGATATTTTCGACATTATTCGTGAAACGCCCCCCGGCGCCAACGGCGAAATCCAGCTGACCGACGCCCTGCAAATACAGGCAAAACGGGGCTGTGTCATGGCCTACAAATTCCAGGGTCGCCGATTTGATTGCGGCAGCGTGCCGGGGTTTGTCGAGGCCACCAACTTTGTCTATGAAAACTACTACGGCAAAGAATGAGGAGTTAGGTGGTGAAGAAAATTAGCTGTTTCAAGGCCTATGATGTTCGCGGCCGTGTTCCCGACCAACTGAATGAGGAAATCGGCCGCCGAATCGGCCGTGCCTACGCCGAGGTGATCCGGCCACGCCAGGTGGTGGTTGGGCATGACATTCGGCTCACCAGTGAGGCGATCAAGGCGGCGCTGGTACAGGGCCTGCTGGAGCAGGGTGTAGACGTCTATGACATAGGTCTTTGCGGCACAGAGGAGATTTATTTCGCCACCTCTCACGCGGGCATGGATGGCGGTATTGTGGTGACCGCCAGCCACAATCCCAAGGATTACAACGGCATGAAGTTTGTGCGCGAGGATTCGAAACCCATTTCCGGTGATACGGGCCTGTTCGATATCCAGGCCATGGCTGAGCGCGATGAATTCGAGCCGGCGGCGAGTCCCGGCCAACTGTACAGTCTCGATACCTCCGCAGCCTACATAGAACATCTGTTGTCCTATGTGGATTTAACCTCTCTGAAACCGCTGAAAATAGTGGTGGATGCAGGCAATGGCGGCGCCGGCAGAGTGGTGGACTTGTTGGAGCCCCACCTGCCTTTTGAATTTATCAAGCTGCACCACGAGCCCGATGGCAACTTTCCCAATGGCGTGCCCAATCCGCTGGTTCCGGAAAATCGGGTGGCTGCTATCGAGGCGGTGCGCAAGCACGGCGCTGACATGGGGCTGGGGTGGGACGGAGACTTCGACCGCTGCTTTTTCTTTGATGAACACGGCGACTTTATCGAGGGCTACTATGTGGTGGGTCTGCTGGCCGAGGCTTTCCTGCTGAAACAGGGTCCCGCCAAAGTGGTGCACGATCCGCGCCTGGTGTGGAACACCATCGATATAGTTGAGTCCCACGGCGGTGAGGCGGTGCAAAGTAAAACCGGCCACGCCTTTATCAAGGAGCGCATGCGCCTGGAAAACGCCGTGTACGGCGGTGAGATGAGTGCCCACCACTATTTTCGCGACTTTGCCTATTGCGACAGCGGCATGATTCCCTGGCTGCTGGTAACGGGCCTGGTCAGTGTGGCGGGGCAGGGTCTATCCACACTGGTGGCCCAGCGGGTGGCGGCCTATCCCTGTAGCGGCGAGATCAATCGAACGATAGAAAACCCGGCGGAGGTGCTGGCACGGGTAGAAACCACCTATTCAGCCCAGGCGGAATCCATAGAGCATGTCGATGGGCTCAGCATGGTGCTGGGACAATGGCGTTTTAATCTGCGCATGTCCAACACCGAGCCCGTGGTGCGCCTGAATGTTGAGAGTCGCGGCGACGAGGCACTGATGCGGGCGAAAACCAGCGAGTTGCTGGCTTTGATCGACGGCTAGCTCTGGGCTTTTCGCCACTCGGTCATCAGGCGCTCGGTGGCTGCGTCCATCGCCGGCCCTTCACCCCCGCCCGACATCCGGCCGAGAATTTCCACGCCGATCTCCTTGCCCAGTTCCACCCCCCATTGATCAAAAGGATTGATGCCCCAGAGCCGGGCACTGCAGAAGGTGCGGTGCTCATAAAGTGCCAGCAGGGCGCCCAGTGTCGCGGGGTTCACTGACGCCATGGTGATCACACTGTTGGGCCGATTGCCCGGCATGGCGAGGTGAGGTGCCAGCCGGTCTACTTCCTGTTCGCCCAGGCCTCGTTCCAGCAGCACGCTGCGCGCCGTGTTCAATGAGCGCCCCACCATCAGGGTGCGGCTCTGGGCCAGACCGTTCGCCACCAGCCGGCGGTGCTGTTCGTGCATACCCGTGTGCGTGGTCAGGGGCAGCACGAAGTCTGCCGGGCACAATACGGTGCCCTGATGCAGCAACTGATGAAAGGAATGCTGTCCCATGGTGCCGGCGGAGCCCCACAGGACGGTTCCTGTGGTGTAAGGCAGGGGGCTGCCGTCGGCACTGACCCGCTTGCCATTGCTCTCCATGGTAAGTTGCTGAAGAAACGCCGGCAGCTGCTGCAGGCCGTTATCGTAGGGCAGTACCACGTGGTTGCCGGCGTCCATAAAGTTGCTATACCACAGCTCCAGCAACCCCATTATGAGGGGCATGTTTTGCGCGGGATCGCTCATGCGAAAGTGCTCGTCCATGGCCTCAGCGCCTGCCAGGAACTCGGCAAAACGCTCCCAGCCGATGGCGATGGCGCAACTGAGGCCAATTGCGGACCACACCGAGTAGCGCCCCCCCACCCAGTCCCACAAGGGCAGGCAGTTCTCTGGCGGGATACCAAACTCGTCTGCGGCCGGCCGGTTGGAGGTGACCGCAATGAAGTGCTTGGCCAGCCCCGCCTCGGTGGCACCGGCGGTGAGTAGCCAGTCTCTCGCGGCGAGGCCGTTGGTCAGGGTTTCCTCGGTGCGAAAGGATTTTGAGCAGACGATAAACAGTGTTGATTCCGGTGCCAGTTCCAGCAGGCAATCCTGCAGGTCAGCGGGATCCACGTTGGCCACGTAGTGGCAGGCGATATTGCCGTGGAAGGGCCTCAGTGCCTCGGTGACCAACCGTGGCCCCAGGTCGGAGCCACCGATACCGATGTTAACCACATCGGTAATACTGGTGCCGTTAAAGCCTTTCCAGGTGCCACTGTTGATACGTTCCGACCACGACTGCATCAGTTTCCGGGCGGCTTTCACCTCCTCAAACTTGTCTTTAAGACCGCTGCTGTGCGAGGCGCGCAATAAAGTGTGCAGCGCCGGCCTGTTTTCGGTGGTATTGACGTGCTGCCCGCTGAGCAGCGCGGTGATATCTGCCTGCAGCCCCGCGTTGTCTGCCAAAGTCAGCAGGCTGGTCAGGGTTTGCGGTGTCAGCAGGTGCTTGGAATAATCCAGACACAGTCCCGCCGCTGTCAGGGTGAAGCGGTCGGCACGCTCTGAATCATCTGCAAATAGCTGCTCTACAGACGCGGCTTTGAGATCCTCGGCCATGGCCTGTAATTCGCCGTAGCCGGCGAGTTCGGACAGGAGTGGGCGTGTTGTCATCGCTGGACCTTGTCTGGGCAGGGAGGTTGGGGTTACTGAGTATAGGAATGCCCGCAGGTGGGTGCAATGACGGGCTTGGAGCAGACTCTTTTTAGCGGGGAATCAATGATCGCGATCAATCGATAGATGAGTGACGCGCTCCAGCGCGGCCCGCGCGTCGCTGGCGGGCAGAGACTGCAGCTGCGCCAGGGCCAGGTCGTGGTAATGTCTCGCCTGGGCGTGGGTGTAGTCCAGTGAGCCACAGCGTTTAACTGCGCTGACGATGTCGTCTATGCGCTCGGCACTTTTGGCGGTGATGGCGTTGCGAATCAAGGTCTGCTCTGCCTCTGTACCCTCGCGCATGGCGTGGATTAGGGGCAGGGTTGTCTTGCCCTCGGTAAGGTCATCCCCCACGTTCTTACCCATGGTCGCCGGATCACCCTCGTAGTCGAGTGCATCGTCGACCATCTGGAAGGCGATGCCGAGATTCAGGCCAAACGAGTGCATAGCCTGACGCATTTCCAGATCTTTACTGTTGAGCGTCGCTGCGCCATAGCAGGCGGCGGCGAACAGAATGGCGGTTTTCCGGGAGATGACGTCGAGGTACTGCGCCTCTGTGGTATCTGCATGCCCGGCCCTGGCGAGCTGTAGTACCTCGCCCTCGGCAATGGTATTGGTGGTGTCGGCCATATGGTCGAGGATATCCAGATTTCCCAGCTTCACCAATATTTGAAAGGCGCGGCTGTAAAGAAAGTCGCCCACCAGCACCGAGGGCGCGTTGCCAAACTCGGCATTGGCGGTAGGCCGCCCGCGGCGCAGGCTGGAAATATCCACCACATCGTCGTGTAACAGGGTGGCCGTGTGGATAAACTCAACGATGGCTGCAAACTTGATTTGATCCGGGCCGCAGTTCCCCAGGGCCGAAGCACAAAGCAGTACCAGTAGCGGCCGCAGACGCTTGCCGCCAGCGTCGACGATGTAGTGACCCACGTTTTCCACCATGGGTACATCAGAGTGAAGCTGCTCCACTATGAGCTGGTTGACCAGGTCAAATTCTGTGGCTACGGTAGCGCGTATATGCTGCATGGTCCGGAAGGGCTAGAAAGTGCCCGGGCATGCTAGGGTGCCATCGGCGGCCTGTCAAGCGGGCTGCACGAGCCCCATGCAGTTCCCCATAAGCTGTTGTTTTTATGCAAAAAAGTAACCCTTGCTGTGGAGGGCTGACTTGAGTAAAATCGCCGCCCTCTGTCCCCTGTAGCGCCCACGCGTAACACCGGCCAGGGTTAATCAACTGTTAGTGCCTGTCTCTGCCCCCTTGATTTATAAGGGTTTTTTTGAATGCGAGCAGGCTAACTCAACGGAGCATACTATGTACGCAGTAATCGAATCCGGTGGTAAACAACACCGTGTGGTGGAAGGCGAAACCCTGAAACTGGAAAAAATTGAAGTCGCTACTGGCGATACCGTCGAATTCGACAAGGTATTGATGGTTGGCGGCGGTGACGAAATCAAAATCGGCACCCCCATGGTAGCCGGCAGCAAGGTAACCGCCGAGGTGGTCGCCCATGGTCGTCACAAGAAGATCAAGATTATCAAGTTTAATCGCCGCAAGCACTACCGTAGAGAAACGGGCCACAGACAGTGGTTTACCGAAGTCAAAATCACCGGTATTACGGCGTAACAGGAGGGTTTGAACAATGGCACACAAGAAAGCTGGTGGTAGTACCCGTAACGGGCGCGATTCCGAAAGCAAACGCCTTGGCGTCAAGCGCTTTGGTGGCGAAACAGTCAGCGCGGGCAGCATCATTGTTCGCCAGCGCGGAACACGCTTTCACCCCGGTGAAAACGTGGGTATCGGCAAGGATCACACCTTGTTCGCTACTGCGGGCGGCAAGGTTGAGTTCGTGGTCAGAGGCCCGAGAAGCCGCAAGTTCGTCCAGGTGGTGAGCGCCTGAGACTCGGCTTTCCAGCCGGCAAGCGCAAAGCCTCGTCACTGACGGGGCTTTTTTTTGGCCGGACTCTCTATAGTGCATTTTAGGTTTCGAGGCGTATGCGCCAGTTATACGAGACACTATTGCAGAGTCGCCCTGTCTGGACTCGCCGTGAATACGTCCATGTAGGCTCGTTTCGCGCGTCCATGCGCTCAACGCTCCAGACAGGGCAACTCTGTAACAGCGTCTCTCGTATAGTTATTTATCCCTGACATCGCAAATCCGTCCGCATGGCCGTGGCGGGTAGCAGCCACAATCTAAAATCTGTCCCGCAAGGCACGCCAAGCAAAAGGGACAGCGAAGACTCCGATAATGATCGGAACAAATTGGATATACTGAGAACATCTGCTCGATGTGTTCGATCACTAGTAGCAACACAATGGAACAACGATGAAATTTGTAGATGAGGCAAGTATCAAGGTTTTCGCCGGCAATGGCGGCAAAGGTTGCCTCAGTTTCCGGCGGGAGAAATATATACCGCGCGGCGGCCCCGACGGCGGCGACGGCGGGGACGGCGGCAGCGTCATATTGGAAGCTGATATCAACCTGAACACCATGGTGGACTTCCGGTTCCAGAAAGCCTATCGAGCGGAGAACGGGGAGTCGGGGCGGGGGCAGAACAAGACCGGCAAGGGCGGCGAAGACTTGATACTGAAGGTGCCTGTGGGAACCAGTGTATTCGATGAAGACACCGGCGAGATGCTGGGGGATTTATCCGAGCCCGGCCAGCTGCTGGTAGTGGCTCAGGGCGGCTTTCACGGGTTGGGCAATACCCGGTTTAAATCGAGCACCAACCGCGCGCCGCGCCAGACCAGCCCGGGCAGTGAAGGCGAGCAACGCGATCTCAAGCTGGAACTGAAAGTGCTGGCGGATGTGGGCCTGCTGGGCCTGCCGAATGCGGGTAAGTCGACCTTTATCCGGGCGGTATCTTCGGCCACACCGAAGGTGGCGGATTACCCGTTCACTACCCTGGTACCCAACTTGGGCGTGGTGAAGGTCGAGGCGCACCGGAGTTTTGTGGTGGCGGATATCCCCGGGCTGATCGAGGGTGCGTCCGACGGCGCGGGCCTGGGTATTCGCTTCCTGAAACATCTCACGCGCAACCGTATTCTTCTGCACCTGGTCGATATGGCGCCCTTTGACGGTAGCGAACCCTCAGAGGCGGCGCTGGCTATTGTGCGTGAACTGGAGCGTTTCAGCCCCACGCTCGCTGCACGGGAACGCTGGCTGGTACTCAACAAGCGTGACCTGCTGGATGCAGAAACGTTTGCCGCCCGCCGTCAGGCGCTGCTCGAGGCCCTCGATTGGCAGGGGCCGGTATATGAAATGTCGGCGATCACCGGGGAGGGAACCGGGCCACTGTGTGGGGAAATGATGGTGTATCTCGAAGAGCGTCGCGCCCTCGAGGCGGAGGACCCCGAGCAGGCAGAGGCTGAACAACAGATACAGCTCGCCATGCAGGCGGAGGCGAGGGCGCGGGTGGAGGAGTATCGAGAGCGACTGCGCGGGCGGCCGTTGCATGGAGCCGATGACGAAGACGATGACGACGATTATGATGTTGAGGTGGAATATGTACCCTAGCGCAGCCCGGCTGGCCCATGGCTGATCGCGGGGAAATAGCGGAGGCCAGGCGCTGGGTGGTGAAGGTGGGCAGTGCCCTGCTCACGGATGATGGTCGCGGTCTCAACGAGAACTTCATTGCGGGGCTGGTGGAACAACTGATACGCCTGAGAAACAGTGGCTGTGAAGTCGTGCTGGTGTCCAGCGGCGCGGTTGCCGCAGGTATTGTCAGGTTGGGTTGGACCTCCCGTCCGCATCTTCTGCACAAGCTGCAGGCCGCCGCCGCGGTGGGGCAGTCGGTACTGGTGCAGAGTTATGAGAACGCGTTCAAACAGCATGGCGTTGCCACCGCCCAGATCCTGCTGGTCCACGACGACGTTATTGCCAGGGATCGCTACCTCAATGCGCGTGGCACACTCAGCACCCTGCTGCAGCTGGGTGTGGTGCCGGTGGTAAACGAGAATGACACGGTTGTAACTGATGAAATCCGTTTTGGCGACAACGATACTCTGGCTGCCCTGGTGGCGAACCTGATCGACGCCGATGCGCTGTTACTGCTGACAGACCAAGAGGGCATGTACCGGGAAGATCCGCGCCGCAACCCCGACGCAGAGCTGTTGCAGAGTTGCGACGTACACGACCCGCAACTGGATGGCATGGCAGGCGAGGGCGGTGCACTCGGCCGTGGCGGCATGGTAACCAAGCTGCGCGCCGCCCGTCTGGCTGCGCGCTCTGGCACGGAAACCATTATTGCCAGTGGCCGCGTGGCAGATATTGTCGCCGCGGTCACATCGGGCGCCAATATTGGTACCTGGCTGCGCACGGGTAAACGACCCGAGAACGCCCGCAAGCAATGGCTGGCCGGTATGGTCCAGAGCCAGGGTAGCCTGGAACTGGACGACGGTGCAGTGCGCGTATTGCGTGAGTCGGGTCGCAGCCTGCTGGCGGTTGGGGTGCGGGCGGTGCAGGGCGATTTCACCCTGGGTGAGATGGTGTCCTGCCGTGACAGCGGCGGCCGCGAGATCGCCAGAGGCCTGGTCAACTACAGTGCTGCAGAAACACGCCGCATCATGGGTCTTGCCTCTGGCGACATTGAGGGTGTATTGGGTTACCTGCGGGATGAGGAGCTCATCCACCGCGACAACCTCGTGCTGGTTTAGACGGAGCTTACTAACTCAGCCAGCGGCCAATCGGCGTCTTCACCCAGAGAAAATCCATCAGCTTCTTCATCCCCAGCGCATTTTTGGTGCTGTAGGGGTAAGCGCTCTGTAGCTTGCCGCCGAAGCGGTCGATGACGATGGGCATTTCGTGGCAGTACCCCCGCATACCCTTCTTGCCGTTTACCTGGCCCAGGCCCGAATTCTTGCGGCCGCCGAAGGGGGCCGCCGGAATACCGTAGCTCACTGCCATGTCGTTCACGCTGCAGGAACCGGTGTCCAGCGCGGCCGCCAGACGGTAGCCCCGGGCCTTGTCCCGGGTCCACACATTGCCGTTGAGCCCGAATTCGGAATCATTGGCGAGGGCAATCGCCTCCGCTTCACTGGCCACTTTCTGGATACACATGATGGGGCCGAAGGTCTCGTGCAGCATGATGTCCATGCTGTTGTCCACGCCGGTAATCACCGTGGGTTCATAGTAGAGCCCCGCGAGTGCAGGGTTGCGCCTGCCCCCCATGAGAATATGTGCACCTTTGGCGCGCGCGTCCTCCACATGGGATTCGATGATGGTCATTTGCCGATCCCAGAAAACGGCGCCCACGTCTTCCTCCCAGCCGTGTTGCTGGCCCTGACGCAGGTTCTTACCTTTCGCCATTACCAGGCGCAGGAATTCGTCGTACACCTCGGCCACCACATAGATTCTTTCCGTGCCGCAACAGTAGTGGCCCGTGTTCATGCAGGAGCCCAGCCAGGCGCCGTCGGCGGCGCGGTCCAGGTCCGCATCGGCACACACCACCATGGCGTCATTGCCCCCTAGCTCCAGAGTGCAGGGTATGAGCTGGCCGGCGCAGGCCTCTGCTATCTTGCGCCCGGTTGCCACGCTGCCGGTAAACGATATCTTGTCGACACCGCCACTCACAATGGCGGCGCCTGTTTCACCGTCACCCAGCAGTACCTGCAGTACGCCATCGGGCAGTCCTGCTTTAGTGAGAATAGTTTCCGCCAGTCGGGCGGAGAAAGGTGTGACTTCGGAGCCTTTCGCCACCACGGTATTGCCCGCGAGAATCGCTTGCACGGCCTGGTTCATAACCAACACAAAAGGGCCGTTCCACGGTGTGATCAGACCGACCACCCCCAGTGGTTTATACACAATCTTCAGCTGCTTGAGGATGCCCAGCAGTCCGTGCACGCGGCGGTTGCGTGGCTTGAGAAATTTTTCGGCGTTTTTGGCGTAATAACACAGGGAGTCCGCGACAGAAAAAATTTCCATGCTCATGGCATCTGTACGCGCTTTACCGGTTTCCGAGATCACGGTGTCGATAATCTCGTCCTGACTGTCCAGCACAATTTGCAATGCTCTTTTTATGATGACGCTGCGCTCGCGCATGCTGGTGGCGGCCCAGGCGGGCTGCGCCGCGCGTGCTTTGCGGATGGCGGCTGCGACGTCGTCAGCACTGGCGCATACCAGTTCCCCTGTTGGTTCGAGGGTAACCGGGCTGCGCAGTTGCAGGTGGCGGTGGCGGTCCGTGGAGGCGATGGGTTCGTAAAGCGACATGAGGTACCCTCGGTAAGATCGAGCCAAACTATTAGCCATTAGTATGGGTGTCAATGGCTACCATAAGGCGCGTCGGGTGCCGGTATGAATTACAAGACCGTGCGACTGTGGGATAATCGCCGGCCTTCGATACCCTCGACAAGAACTTAGCATGACGCTTTCGCCAACTTTACTCCTCGTTCTCTATTGCATAGCTATCGCAGGCTTCTCGCTGGTGGGTGGGCTGCTGCCCAACTGGGTGAAGATGACGCACACCCGCACCCAGGCGGCAATGAGCCTGGTGTCCGGCCTGATGCTCGGGGTGGCGTTCTTCCACTTGTTGCCCCATAGCATAGGCCTGTTGGGCGATGCCGGCGCGACTGATACATCGGTCAGGTGGCTGATGCTGGGCCTCATCACCATGTTCCTGTTGCTGCGCACCTTTCATTTTCACCAGCACGATTTCAGCCACGAAGAAGAGGACCTGCACGATCACCAGCACGGTCAGATCCATAGTCATGGGCACGGTGCCACCGCCCCGGTGAACAGGCTGAGCTGGGTTGGTATTGCGCTGGGCCTGGGGGTTCATACCCTGATTGACGGTGTTGCATTGGGGGCTGTTATGCAGGGCGAAATCGCACAGGGCGCCGCCGGTATCGCAGGTGTGGGTGTCTTTCTGGCGATTCTGCTGCACAAGCCATTGGATGCCATGTCGATTACCACGATTATGGCGGCCGGTGGCTGGAGTCGCAGTGCGCGGGCGACCTACAACCTGCTGTTTGCCCTGATGTGCCCGCTGGGAGCACTGCTGTTTTTCTTTGGTGTGCACTTGCTGGGGGATGGTGGGGATTACCTGGTGGCGGCTGCCCTGGCCTTTTCTGCGGGGGCTTTTATCTGTATCGCCCTCAGCGACCTGCTGCCCGAAGTGCATTTTCACAGCCACGATCGCATCGTTCTGACCCTGGCATTCCTGCTGGGGATAGGGCTGGCCTATGGCATCGGTGTGCTGGAGCCCGGCAACTTACATCAGTAGGGTACTGATTCCAGGGAGGTCAATGTGGTAAAGCGTCTTATCTACCCGCCGGTCTGGTTGCTGCTGGGGCTCATCAGTGTTTTTGCACTCAATGAAATGTGCCCGATGATTCGCTTCACCAGTCTTTTCTTCCAGGTGCTGGGCGGGGTGGTGATCGTGCTCGGGCTGTTGCTGCTGGTGACGGCCAATGGGCTATTCGTGCGCGCCGGTACAGATGTTATTCCTTTCAGGGAGGTCAGCAGTCTGGTGACCACGGGAATTTATCGCTATACGCGCAACCCCATGTACCTGGGGATGGCTGCGGTGTTGCTGGGTTGTGCCCTCACGGTGGGCGTGGTTCCCGCGCTGCTGGTGCCGGTGGCCTTCGCCGTGATTATAACGTTCAGGTTTATTCGCCCTGAGGAGGAATTGCTGCACCAGCTGTTCCCCGCGGAATATCCGGCCTATTGCCAGCGTGTTCGCCGTTGGCTTTAGTGACTTCTGTCACCGTATCGGCACGCAAAGGGTTTCCTTAACCGTCTCCATAACCATGTAACTGGTGGATGCCTGCACGCCCGGCAGCCCCAATAGCGTCTCCCCCAGGAATTCCCGATAGGCTGCCATGTCGGCAACTCTGGCCTTAATCAGATAGTCGAAATCCCCCGATACCAGATAGCATTCCTGTACTTCCGGCAAGTCGGAGGCAGCTGCCTTGAACTCGGCAAAGTTATCCTGTGAGGTACGCGACAGGCGAATCTGCACGAACACCAGCAGCGCGGCCCCGACAGCGCCAGGATTGACCAGTGCGCTGAACCCGGTGATAACACCGTCGCGTTCCAGTCGCCGCACGCGCTCCGTGCAGGGGGTGGTGGTCAGGCCCACCCGTCGTGCCAGCTCTGCGTAGCTCAGGCGCCCGTCCTGTTGCAGTTCACGGAGAATATTCCTGTCAATTCTATTAAGATTATTCATCTGTATAAAATGTTCTATACCAGTTGATTTAACGTGAATTTTATCAATATAAAGTTAAATAGACTATTAAATAGCAAAAATATAGGAATCTGTCTTCCTGGAAATCCCTATAATTAGTGCATTCAAAATCGACGACCCCATCCCTCCTGGAGACTGCCCCGATGCTGCTAGGTGTACCCAAAGAAATAAAAACCCATGAATACCGTGTTGGCCTGACCACTGGCAGTGTGCTGGAACTGGTACACAACGGTCACCAGGTACTGGTGCAAAGCGGTGCCGGAGAGGGCATTGGTCTCACCGATGATATGTACCGGGAGGCCGGGGCGGAAGTGGTCGCCACCGCCGGCGAAGTTTTCGAGCGGGCGGAGCTGGTGGTAAAGGTCAAAGAGCCCCAGCCCGAAGAGTGCCGCATGTTGCGTGAGGGCCAGGTGCTCTTTACCTACCTGCACCTCGCCCCCGATCCGGGTCAGACCCATGCACTGCTGGACTCCGGGTGCATCGCCATTGCCTATGAGACGGTCACCGGCCCCAACAATACGCTGCCCTTGTTATCGCCCATGAGTGAGGTGGCGGGCCGCATGTCCATTCAGGCCGGCGCCCATTGTCTTGAGAAAGAACAGGGCGGGTCCGGCATGTTGTTGGGCGGTGTACCCGGCGTAGAGGCGGCCCGCGTTGTGGTCATTGGCGGCGGTGTGGTGGGAACCAATGCGGTGCGCATGGCCATGGGAATGGAAGCCCATGTGACGGTGCTGGACAGGTCACTGCAGCGCCTGAAAGAACTGGATTTCCAGTTTGGCTGTATGCTCAACACCGTGTACTCCACCCGCGAGGCGCTGACGCGCTACGTCGCCAGCGCCGATTTGCTGGTGGGCGCTGTGCTGGTGCCCGGCGCTGCAGCGCCCAAACTGGTGGATCGGGCGATGCTGGCCACCATGAAGCCGGGTTCTGTGCTGGTGGATGTGGCAATCGATCAGGGGGGGTGTTTTGAAACCAGTCACGCCACCACGCACGCAGACCCCACCTACGTGGAAGAGGGTGTAGTGCACTATTGTGTCGCTAATATGCCCGGTGCGGTAGCGAGAACCTCAACATTCGCGCTGAACAATGCGACGTTGCCCTTCACCCTCAACCTGGCCAATAAGGGCTATCGCAAGGCTCTGCTGGACGATGCGCACCTGTGCGCCGGGCTGAATATTCACAGGGGCCAGCTGACCTACAAGGCCGTCGCGGACGACCTCGGGTTGCCCTATGTTTCCGCTGCTGAAGTGCTCAAGGCCTGAGGGCATGTATGAAATGCCCCTCCAACCGCTAGTACAAAAGGGAGACCCCCCGGCTCTGCCGGGGAGGCACCC
>TARA_R110001599_G_scaffold100004_5_pt1 | contig 48358 bp, 43 predicted proteins | sample TARA_R110001599 | Tara Oceans TARA_R110001599 (sample SAMEA4398360) | marine metagenome | biome: Polar Biome; feature: [MES] marine water layer (ENVO:01000295) within the mesopelagic zone...; material: water (ENVO:00002006), including particulate matter (ENVO:01000060) such... | reverse complement strand
TTTCAGAAATTACATGAAATCGCAGGGCAAGTTAGGTGGGCAAAATATAGTACCTCGCTTTTCAAACGACCGTAAACTTGCGGATGCACTTTTACATTATCTGAAATTTTAAGCAATACGTGGAAGAAATTAAGAAGAAGCACATTGCCATTTTAGGCTCAACTGGCTCTATCGGCACGCAAGCCTTAGAGGTGATTCAAGCTAATCCAGACCGTTTTCAGGTAGAAGTACTTACCGCACAAAACAACTGCGATTTACTGATTGAACAGGCCATTGCCTTCAAACCGAATGCGGTGGTCATTGGCAATGAAGATCATTACGACAAAGTTTTTGACGCTTTAGATCGCCTTGACATAAAGGTTTACGCTGGTGAAAACGCACTTTCTTCGGTAGTGCAAATGGACAGCATTGATTTGGTGCTTACCGCTTTGGTGGGCTATGCTGGGTTGAAGCCTACTATAAAAGCCATTGAAAGTGGAAAGCCAATTGCCTTGGCCAATAAAGAAACCATGGTGGTGGCAGGCGAACTGGTTACCGCCTTGGCCGAACAATATGGGGTGAATATTTACCCAGTAGATTCTGAGCATTCGGCTATTTTCCAGTGCTTAGTAGGGGAATTTCATAACCCCATCGAAAAAATTATACTTACTGCCTCTGGTGGCCCCTTCCGAGGAAAGGATACCAACTTCCTTAAAACAGTAACGAAAGAACAAGCCTTGAAACACCCTAACTGGGACATGGGCGCAAAAATCACAATTGATTCTGCTTCTTTGATGAATAAAGGGCTTGAGGTAATTGAAGCCAAGTGGCTCTTCAACCTAAAGCAAGAACAAATCGAAGTCATTGTGCATCCGCAATCCATTATTCATTCGATTGTGCAGTTTGAAGACGGTAGCATGAAGGCACAAATGGGTTTGCCAGACATGAAGCTGCCCATTCAGTTTGCCATGACCTACCCAGAAAGAATCAAAACAGACTTCCCAAGATTCGATTTCTTGAATTATCCTGCGCTTACTTTTGAGCAGGCCGATACAAAGACTTTCCGTAACTTGGCCCTCGCATTTGAGGCCCTTAAACAAGGCGGTAACATGTCTTGTATATTAAATGCTGCCAATGAAGTGGCGGTAGAAAAATTCCTTAAAGATGAAATCAGCTTCCTAGGAATGTCCGATGTTGTTGAAGCTTGTATGCAAAAGGTATCTTTTGTTAAAAAGCCAACGTATGAGGACTATGTCTTGACAGACGAGGAGACGAGAAAAATAGCATTTGAACACATAATTTAATTAATGGAAACTATAGTACAGATTGCTCAGCTGTTGCTGGCCCTATCAATTCTGGTAGGAATTCACGAAGCAGGCCATATGCTTGCCGCTCGTTTCTTTGGAATGAAAGTAGAGAAATTCTTCATTGGCTTTCCTCCAACAATATTCAGTTTCAAAAAAGGAGATACAGAATACGGTTTAGGTGCTATTCCTCTTGGAGGCTTTGTCAAAATATCTGGGATGATCGATGAATCCATGGATAAGGAGCAAATGAAACAAGAGCCTCAGCCCTGGGAATTTCGTTCTAAGCCTGCTTGGCAGCGTTTAATCGTTATGTTGGGTGGTGTTATCGTGAACGTTATTGCCGGTATTATTGCCTTTGTAATCCTTACTTACAACCAAGGCGAAACCTTCATTCCAAGTAAATTCTCAAAAGAATACGGTGTAGTTGCTGGCGAAATTGCTCAAGAAGTTGGTTTCCAAACTGGCGACAAGGTAATCATGGTCAACGGTGCCGATTATAACCGCTTTAGTGACATCACCAGCGGAGAAACTTTACTCACCACAGATGGTTACTGGACCGTTGAACGTAACGGGCAGCAACTTGACCTTCCAATTCCGAAAGGCTTTTTGGACAACTTGAGTGATGAAGACTTTCACGATAAATTCTTAGAACCGAGAATGCCATCAGCAGTAGCAGACTTGCAAGAAGGATTCAATATCCCATTACAGAAAGGTGATAAAATTTTAAAAGCCAATGGTGTTGATGTTCAGTATTTCGATCAACTGAGATCTGAGATGGAAAACTATGCGGGTCAAAATGTGGCTTTTTTAATCGACAGAAATGGTCAGGAAATGACCATAAACCTTGATGTAAATGAGGAGACTCAAATAGGTATTGCTTTGGCTCCCGTTTACGAAGTAGACGAATACACTTTAGCAGAAGCCATTCCAAGAGGCACCTCAAAAGCATTTGGCGCAGTAATTCTTAACGCCAAGGCCATGGGCAAAATGTTCAAATTCAATGGCGAAATGTCTGCCAGAAATATGAGTGGACCAATCGGTATCGTCAACATGTTCCCTAAAACTTGGGACTGGAATGCATTCTGGGGAATCACAGGCTTTATTTCTATGGTTTTGGCCTTTATGAACTTATTGCCAATTCCGGCATTGGACGGTGGACATGTGATGTTCTTACTTTTCGAAATGGTATCGGGCAAAGCGCCTTCAGACAGATTCCTTGAAAACGCTCAAAAAGTAGGAATGATTATTCTCCTTTTACTGATGGTATTTGTATTCGGAAACGATATTCTGAAGCTCTTCGGAATTTAAACTGAGCCAAAAATTTTAATGAATGAAGGCACCTCACAAGGGTGCCTTTTTTTGTTTCTAGCCCTAGGGTAAAAAACCGTTTCCGAAGCGAGTAAGATCATATTTAGATAATTCAAATGATAATTGATAAAATAATGACATTTATAAGTAACATCCTATATGTAAATATTATGAAAATGAATATATTCACATCAATATGTCACATTTAAGATTGATATATAGCATTGAAATTCATTGGCGCAACTAGAAATTATTCAAAAGATGAAATGTGATTACATCCATAAAGAGCTTGACCAATGTTGATAACATTCAAAGCAGTTTTTAAATAGAAAGAAGATGAAAAAATACGAATACAAATTATTGACCATAAGTGCGTTTCACTTAAGAAAGAATTCCTTTCAAGTTGAATTGGAAGAAAAGTTCAAAGGTTGGGGCGATGAAGGGTGGGACTTAGTGAAAATGGAACCTGTGAATGGAGGAAGCTGGATTCACTGGGGAAGAACTAGTAAGTTTTTGGTGGTTTTCAAAAGAGAAAAGGTGTGAATTCTAGCGTTTATAGGGCTTGCTAAGCCCTTCTAATCATAACTAGTCGTTTGGTGATTTGAAAAATTGATCATTATACCAATTTTTGGTATATTTAAGTCAAATAGCATCAAAATGAATAAAAATACATCTGTATCACTCGGAAATTATTTTGACGAATTCGTACAAAGCCGAATAAAGGAAGGTCGATTTAAAAATGTTAGTGAGGTTATACGTGCAGGGTTGAGGCTTTTAGAAGATGAAGAAAACAAAGTAATTGCATTGAGAAATGCCATTCAGGACGGAATTGATAGCGGAATTGCTCAAGACTTTGACCCAAAAAAACATCTTGAATCTCTAAAAGCAAAAAAACACTCTAATGGCTGAATTTAAACTGACCAATAAAGCAGTTGAGGATATGTCCAAAATTTGGGAGTATACTTTTGAGGTTTGGTCTGAAAATCAAGCCGACAAATACTACGAAATGCTAATTTCAAGCTGTCAAGAAATCGCAGAGAATCCACATTTAGGAAAAAACTATGAGGGGATTACTCAAAGTCTCTTCGGAATGAAAACGAATCGACACATCATTTTCTATAGAACCATAAATGAAAGTCATGTTGAAATCACGAGGATTTTACACGAGCGAATGGACTTAGAAAAACGAATAACAGAATAAAAAGCTACTCACAATTGAGCAGGCGAACCCCATCATCCTTGATTGCATCGAGGATGCCGATAAAATCGGTTTCAAACCGATCACTCACTGGGCGAATTCTAATGCTTTTAGGGCTTTCTAATTCCCCCCTCCTCCTGCGCTTCTCTAAAGATTTCAAACTCTACCCTGCGGTTCACCGCTCGGTGTTCATCCGTTTTTTCTTCTTTAACAATCATTCTTTGACTTCCGTAACCAACGGCATTAATGCGTTTGCTATCGACTCCGCCATCTACAATCCAGTTTTTAATCGATTGGGCCCTTTGTTGAGATAAAGCCAAGTTCAATAGCGGATCGCCACTGGAGTCGGTATGACCAGACACATTCAGTTTAAACGAAGGATGATCAATTAAAAAGTCTACCACTTTCTTTAGATCACTTTCCATTTCTGGGAGAATATCTGATTTACCATTTTCAAACTCTAAAGAGGCAAATTCAATTTTACTGGCTACGCGTTCCACTATGCCTTCATATTCGGTATCTCCATCTAGAAAAAACATTTTCTCCAATCTGAAGAAATCATCTCCTTGAATCACCACCAAATAATTCCTTTGATTGATAAGGTCAAACTCAAAAGTACCGTCTTCTCTGGCGAATTTTGGAGCCACTTCCACGCCATCGTCCAAGTCAATAATCGACACCACCATGTTCTGGGGGATTTTCCCTGTCACGCTTTGGATTTTCCCCATAAACCGGGTGGTGGCCAAAGGCTGCCCACCCATGGGTAATGGAAAAGAAAAGAGGTCTAGGTTTTTCATACTCTTTTCTTCTGAACGCGAATAAAAAATATCTCTTGAGGCTTTGTCAATGGTAAAGTAAAATTCCGTTCCTGGGCCATTCACTAAAGGCCCAATATTGATCGGTTCCGAAAAGTTGATTCCTTCTTTATATGTTTTGTAGATGTCATAATCCCCAAAATTCAACAAGTGACCATTGCTACTAAAATAAAGCACGTTGTGTTCTGGGTGATAAAAAGGACTCACTTCGTTCTGACGCGTATTTACAATAGGCCCTAAATTCTTAGGCTGAGTCCATTTGTTTTGCTGATTCTTATACGTGTAATACAAATCGGCCAATCCAAAACCACCCTGCCGGTCCGAGGAAAAATAGAGTGTATCTTCCGTAGGAGAAAGTGTCGGGTGCGAATCCCAACCTTTGGAGTTAATCAATTCTCCCATGTTCTTGGGCTCCGTCCAAATGGTGTCGCCCTGAAAAACTGAAGTATACAAATCGCAATTCCCAAAACTATCGGGCGCATCGCATCGAGAAAAGAAAATGGTATTTCCATCCTTAGTCATTGCTGCAGAGCCTTCGTTGTACCTGCTATTGACGGCTTCAAAAGGTTTGGCCTCACTCCAGCCGCTTTCAGTATGCTCGGAAATAAAAATATCTTCATTGCTGATGACTCTAATGCCTTCGTTGTGTGCATTTCTTTTCGAAGTGAACAGTAAAATTTCATCGCCTTTGGCCACGCTTGGCGCATAATCCTCCATTAAAGAATTGATTTTATTTCCCATGGTGGTGAGCACACCGCGCGGAGGAAGGAGCGTATCCACCTGTCTTCGGTATTCCACCAGATCGTAATAATATTCTAATGGAACATAATGCTCCATTTTATTCGGATTGAGAGAGTCGTATCGTGCCAGCACTTCTTCAATGGGAAGTCCACTTCTATGATGTTTCAGCACAAGGCTATACAGTGGTCTGGCCTGATCTACAGTGCCGAAGACTTCGGTCAGCTTCGCCAACATCCAGAGGTAATAGGTTTGATACGCAAAATTCTGAACACCAAAATTGGACACATAGTCCTTCAGTTCAGGATACAGTTCCTTCCAGTTCCTTTCCTTATCCAGCTTATCAATTCTTTTAAGTTGTTTATCGTTGGTGTAAAGCCCAACCTTGTTTATATTCCTGAATATGATGTCTGTAACTTCAACTGATACCGAATCAGAATTCAATTCTAAAAGCTCAGCTTTCTTATTGTCTTTCTTTTTTTTGAAAAACTGTCCATGTGCTGCAGGGCTACAGCATAACAGTACGACCGCAATGAGGAGTATCGGTCTCATCTTTTTCAAGTGTTTTAGTCTCTTTTATGGTGAAAGATGTATCAAATTACGTGTTTTTAGCCACAATTAAAAAACCGTTCATGACACATTGCCGTTTGGCACACGGCTTGCAATTTAGGACGTCCAAATTTATTTAAGAACAAACGTGTCATTCTGGCACTTTATATATGAAAATTAATAACCAAATGTTCGGATCCATGATGGCTAGCGATATCGATGACGATGAAGCTGGAGATCTTATTCAAGTAATTGGTGGTGAAGATGACGAGGAGTTAAACGAAGCCAACCAACCAGATGAATTACCGATTTTGGCAGTACGTAATACAGTATTATTTCCTGGGGTGCTGATCCCCATCACTGTAGGTCGCCAAAAATCCATCAAAGTGGTGAAGAATGCATATAAGGGAAACCGTCTTGTTGGGGTTCTTGCCCAAGAAAACCCAAAGGTAGACGACCCTTCGCAAAAAGATCTTTTTAGAGTAGGAACAGTCGCCAAGATTGTAAAAATGTTGGTGCTGCCCGATGGGAATACCACCATTATCATTCAAGGGAAAAGCAGGTTTGAAGTAGAAGAATACACTTCTGATGCCCCTTACATGAAGGCCAAGGTGAAGTATTTGTCCGAAAACTTCCCAAAAAGACTGAGCAAGGAAGTAAAAGCACTGCTACAATCGGTGAGGGATGCGGCAAACAAAATCATGTCGCTCAATCCTGAAATTCCTAAGGAGGCACAAGTGGCCTTGGACAACATAGACAAAACAAGTTTCTTGATCCATTTCCTTTGCAGCAACATTAACACCGAGGCCAAGGAAAAGCAGAAGCTTTTAGAAATCAACGATGGTGTTGAAAGGGCTACTTCATTACTTCAATACATGTTGAAAGAAGTGCAGTTGCTTGAACTGAAGCATGAAATTCATAGCCGAGTGCATTCTGATATCGATCAGCAGCAACGCGATTATTTCTTGCGTCAGCAAATGAAAGTATTGCAAGACGAACTGGGAGAAGATGGCCCAGAGCGTGAAGTGGAAGCCCTTAGAAAAAAGGGAGAAAGCAAAAACTGGCCAGAAAAAGTCAGTACGCACTTCAATAAAGAGCTGGATAAAATCCTTCGGATGAACCCAATGGCAGCGGAATATCCGATTACCATGAACTATGCCGAATTGATGATTGATTTGCCTTGGGCTGAATATTCAAAAGATAACTTAGACCTAAAGCGCGCAAAGAAAATTCTTGATAAAGATCATTTTGGTTTAGAAAAAGTAAAGGATAGAATTTTGGAATACTTGGCTGTTCTTAAGCTTAAAAATGACTTAAAAGGTCCAATTCTTTGCCTTTACGGACCTCCGGGTGTGGGTAAAACCTCTTTAGGAAAAAGTATAGCCAAGGCTTTGAACCGCCAGTATGTCAGAATGTCTTTGGGTGGAATTCATGATGAAGCCGAAATTCGCGGACACCGTAAAACCTATGTGGGTGCCATGCCGGGCAAGGTGATCCAAAACATTAAAAAATCGAAAACTTCGAACCCAGTATTTGTACTGGACGAAATAGATAAGGTAAACTCTAACTTCCGTGGCGATCCATCTTCCGCTTTGCTGGAAGTGCTTGACCCTGAGCAAAACGCAGAATTTACCGACAACTACTTAGAGGTGGAATACGACCTTTCTAAGGTGTTATTTGTAGCCACAGCCAATTCATTGGATACCATTCAGCCAGCATTACGCGACAGAATGGAGATCATTGAGGTGTCGGGCTATACGGTAGAAGAGAAAATGGAAATTGCCAAAAGGCACCTTGTTCCGAAGCAAAAAGAGGAACACGGCTTGAAGTCTACCGATTTAACTTTCGATAAAAAGACGATTCAGAAAATAGTAGATGAGTATACCCGTGAATCTGGGGTTAGGAACTTAGAAAGGAAAATTGGTTCGGTCGTGCGAAGTGCCGCTAAATCAATTGCTTTAGAAGAAGAGTACCCTAAAAAGGTGACGGCTGAATTTATTGAAAAGGTACTTGGCGGCCCTGTTTTCGATAAGGAAACTTATGACAACAACGATTTGGCTGGTGTAGTCACTGGCTTGGCTTGGACATCGGTGGGTGGTGAAATTCTTTTCATAGAGACCAATTTAAGCCGAGGTAAAGGCAAGTTGACGCTTTCGGGTCAGTTGGGTGATGTAATGAAAGAATCGGCCATGACGGCACTTTCTTACTTGAAATCAGAAGCACATAAGTACGATATAGATTACCGTGTTTTCGATAAATACGATTTACATATTCACGTGCCTGCTGGTGCGGTGCCAAAAGATGGCCCTTCTGCGGGTATCACCATGCTTACAGCCATTACTTCGATGTTTACGCAGCGTAAAGTGAAGAACAAGCTGGCTATGACGGGTGAAATTACTTTACGTGGTAGGGTGTTGCCTGTGGGTGGAATCAAGGAGAAAATTCTTGCTGCGCGAAGGGCTGGAATCAAAGAATTGATCTTGAGTAAGAAGAATGAAAAAGACATTCTAGAAATTGATGAACGTTACACCAAAGGCCTCAGCATACATTATGTTGAAACGGCTGAAGAGGTATTAGAGTTGGCATTAATGAAGCAAAAAGTAGCCAATGCTATTGATCTAGTAGTAGAAGACTAAAATTCAAACTATTTTAAGGGGAAGAACTTCGGTTCTCCCCCAATTAATCCCGAAGTATTGAAGCAAATTGTCCGTATTGTTTTGGTTGCTGGGTTTTTCATTCCCCAACTATTGACTGCCCAATTGGGTGGGCAAAGGGCATTTGAATTTCTAAACCTTCCAAACAGTGCTCGTCAAGCCGCTTTAGGGGGAGTGAATCTTACCTCTGGCTGGAATGACCCAGGCATGTTGGCTTCCAATCCCGCATTACTGAATAGCGATTGGCATAATCAATTGGTCATCGACAGGCTGGGTTATTTTGCCGACATCGCTCAAACATCCGTTTCCTATGCCCGAAACATTGAAAAAGCTGGGCTATGGGCAGCCAACCTTACTTACCTGAACTACGGCACCATTGAAAGCTACGATGAAAATGGATTTCTGAATGGTGATTTCAACGCTTCAGAATTCGTTTTTGGTTTGAGTCATTCCATGGCATTCGGCCTCTTTCAAGCGGGTTCCACATTGAAAATAGCTGCTTCGGATTTAGGGTCATATAAAGCTTCTGCACTGCTATTCGACTTTGGAGGCACCTTCAAACATCCAGAAAAAGACTTGACTGTGGGCTTAGCGGTTAAAAATTTAGGCGTGCTATTGAGCGACTATACGGAAGACAATCAAAGCGAATTACCCTTAGATGTTCAGTTAGGCGTGACTTATAAACCAGAGTTTATGCCCTTTCGATTTTCGCTTACGGCTAGAAATTTAAATCGTTCAGATGTGGTTTTCTTCGACCCAAAAGCCAATACACTCGTTGGAGTTACAGAAAAGGAACCGGGTTTTAGTGAAGAGATTTTCAGAAGATTGGTCTTCGGTACAGAATTACTCTTGAGCGACAATTTTCAATTGCGCTTTGGTTATAACCATTTGTTGAGAAAAGAGCTTAAACAAGAAGCCACTTCGGGAGGTGCAGGCTTTTCATTTGGACTGATGTTTAAAGTAAAAAGATTTGAATTTTCTTATGCCAGAGCACTTTATCACTCGGCAGGAGGAAGCAACACCATACAATTGACCACCAATTTGAGTGGGATCGTAAAGAAAAAGAACTAAGATGTTAGACGAGAAATATTTAACCCCAAGGCAAATTGTTGCCGAACTAGATAAATACATTATTGGTCAAGATGATGCCAAGAAAAACGTGGCCATTGCACTCCGAAATCGTTGGAGAAGAATGCATGTGAAGGAAGAAATGCAGCGCGAAATTGTGCCGAATAATATCTTGATGATAGGTGCAACGGGTGTCGGTAAAACCGAAATTGCCCGAAGACTGGCCAAAATTGCGGACGCTCCTTTCACCAAAGTGGAAGCTTCTAAATTCACGGAAGTGGGTTATGTTGGGCGCGATGTAGAAAGCATGGTGCGCGACTTGGTAGAGCAGTCGGTCAACTTGGTGCGCCAATCTAAAAAAGAAGAAGTTAAAGGCAGGGCCGAACAGGCGGTTGAAGATGTAATTCTTGACGCATTGATTCCCCCAATCAAAAATACGCGCCCTTCGGCTACTGTGGTTGAAAATGGAGAAGAGCCCGAAAAAATGTCGGATGCGGAATTGAATGAAAGAACCCGCGAGCGTTTTCGTGAGAAAATTCGCTCTGGCGAAATCGATGACCGAAAAATTGAAATCAACATTACGTCTTCTGGTGCAGGAGTTGGTATGGTGGGTGGCGGCATGGACGAAGTTTCCATGATGAACCTTCAGGACATGTTGAGCAATGTAATGCCGAAGAAATCAAAAAAGCGCAAGGTGACCATTGGCGAAGCGAAAAAGATCCTTTTGGATGAAGAAAGCGCCAAGCTGATCGACATGGATGAAGTGAAAGAAGAAGCCATTCGCAAAGCGGAAAACACGGGCATCATCTTTATCGATGAAATTGATAAAGTAGCAGGCAGTTCTAAAAAAGGCGGTGGTGGACCCGATGTAAGCCGTGAAGGAGTGCAGCGCGACCTTTTACCCATTGTAGAAGGCAGTTCTGTAAGTACCAAACACGGCATTATCAATACCGACCATATTCTGTTTATTGCTGCTGGGGCTTTCCATGTAGCGAAACCTTCAGATTTGATTCCTGAATTGCAGGGTCGTTTCCCTATACGTGTGGAATTGAACAGTCTTACACGAGATGATTTCTACCGCATTTTGAAAGAGCCAAAAAATGCCCTTACAAAACAGTACGAGGCTTTAATGAATTCTGAAGATGTGTCTTTAGAATTTACCGATGAGTCCTTATTGGAATTGGCGGATATTGCTTTCAAGGTAAATGAAGAAGTAGAAAATATTGGTGCCAGACGTTTGTACACCGTGATGAGCAAATTACTCAACGATATCCTTTTCGATATTCCAGAGAAAATCCCTAACAATGCCAAAGTGTTAGTCACCAAAGAATTGGTGCAAGAAAGACTTTCGGGCTTGGTACAAAGCAAAGACTTGAGCGAGTTTATGCTGTAACTCACATTGAATTACTAATTTCGCCCCAAAATAGAAGCACATGAAACTCTGGCAAAAAGAAACCCGCGTATCTGAAATTGTAGAACGATTTACCGTTGGTCGCGACCTGGAGTTTGATATACATTTGGCGCCTTATGATGTGTTGGGTTCTTTGGCCCATACCGAAATGTTGGCCAGCATTGGCTTGCTTACTATGGAAGAAAAGGAGGCCATTCATGTGGAGCTTAAAAAGATTTTCAAGTCCATTCAAGCGGGTGAATTTTCGATTGAAGCAGGTGTGGAAGACATTCATTCTCAAGTGGAATTTATCCTTACCGAACGACTGGGCGATGTAGGAAAGAAAATCCATAGTGGCCGTTCGCGCAACGACCAAGTTTTGGTAGACATGAAGCTTTTTATGCGTTCCGAAATCAAGAATTTGGTGGAAGGCACGAATAAGCTTTTCGATCGCCTAATGAGTTTGAGTGACCAGCACAAAAACACTTTAATGCCGGGCTATACGCACATGCAAGTGGCTATGCCATCGTCTTTCGGGCTTTGGTTTGGTGCTTATGCCGAAAGCCTAGTGGACGACCTATACGCCTTAGAAGCGGCTTATAAAGTGGTGAACAAAAACCCGCTGGGTTCTGGCGCTGGCTTTGGTTCTTCTTTCCCTTTAAATAGAAAAATGACTACGGAGCTTTTGGGCTTCGAAGATCTGAATTATAACGTGGTGTATGCCATGATGGGCCGAGGCAAGGCCGAACGTTCATTGGCCACTGGTATGGCGGCTGTGGCAGCTACTTTGGGCAAATTCGCCATGGATGTATGCCTTTACATGGGCTCCGATTTCGGCTTTATCGGTTTCCCCGATGAACTGACCACAGGCTCCAGCATTATGCCACATAAAAAGAACCCTGACGTTTTCGAACTGATGCGTGGCAAATGCAATAAGCTACAGGCGGCACCGAATGATATTGCCATGATGACCACCAATTTGCCAGTGGGCTATCACCGCGAAATGCAGTTGATCAAGGAAGTGATTTTCCCTGCCATTCAAGATTTAAAAGATTGCCTTTTCATGGCTGATTTTATGTTGGAGAAAATCACGATTAATGACCAACTCATTCAGCAAGACAAATACAATTACCTGTTTACGGTAGAAGAAGTAAATCGCTTGGTGCTTTCTGGCGTACCGTTTAGAGATGCGTACAAACAAGTCGGCATGGCCATTGAACGAGGCGAATTTCAGCCCGAACGCAGTGTAAACCATAGCCATGAAGGCAGCATTGGCCAATTGAATCATGCAGAAATTAAAGCCATGATGAACAAAGCCACCGACAACTTCAATTTTCAAAAATGGGAAAAGGCTTTTGAGGGGTTAGTAGGTTAAAATAGTTTAGGGTTTAAAGTTTATGAAGTTGAGTGACCCTTACCTAATAGGCCGATAAACTTCCAAGAGGCTTTCAACAGCTTTGATTTGATGGTTGAGACTGTTTTCAAAAGATCTATAAATCATGAGTTTATTCCTTTTAATCTCTTTAATTTGAATGTATCCACCAAACACACCATCACTTAACCTTTCTTCTTTATCGCTGTTCAACTGAATAAGAGTGTTATTGAACCCCATACTCCATTTACCTTCATCTAATACTCGTGATTCACGGTATATTTTGTACCCTCCAGTTTTGTCAAACTTCAAAATAAGCGAGTGACTGTCAATATCTTCTTGATAAATTAGTGATGTGCTATCATAAATGTATTCTTCACCATATTCAAGAAAATCATCTACAACATACCCTAAATTCATAAGACCTGTTGTATCAATAGGTGGAGGTATTATTTCCTCCTGAATTCTCCAAGCTTGCCTTGTAAGATTTTCAATCTCCTTACTTTGTTTGTGGATCGATTTCTTTTTCCATTTGTGTGCAGTAATGTTTACCTCTTGTCCTGCCAACCAATACACCAAATCCATTTTATTATTCCCAATATCTTTTATCGCTAATTTTTCTAAACCAAAAATTGAGGAAAATATCTGTTTTATATGAATAACAAAAGTATTTTGATGTCTGTCTACATACCATAGTACTTGATCAAAATCACTGGGAGGATAAAATTTAACTGTTTTTACCAGATTGATATATTGATAATTGACAATACCAGAGTCTTGAAGGTAGTCGAAGAACTCCATTTTAAAATCAAAGAAGTCATCTCTAGCTCCAGGTAACCTAAATGACCAAATGTTGTCTGAAATGATAGCGTTAATATCGCTTAGATCCATTTTTTGCTCAAAGTTGGGAAGGGGAATATAAGTGATAATCATACTGGAATCATAGGATAAAACCAGTCTGTCACTTTGTAACTCTATCAACTTCACAGATTGTTTCGGGCCTGTTTCAAGGAAGAAGTTGATTCTATCTTGAGTTATATTAAATGTGAATTTCTGTTCCGGTAATTCAAAATGACCACCTTCTTGCTCAAAAGTTATAAAACTGGGACCCTCTTGATAAGTTGTGTCGCCTTTATAATTCGTTGATAATACTGGCATCCAAGTTTTCAATAGTTCCTTGGGAATATCTTGGGCTCTAACTCCAATGGATGTGCACAATAAAAGAGATAGAGTGAATAACCTTTTCATTAGCTTCAATATAAACATTGAAACGATGAAGTAAATGAAAATGTAAGGAATTGAATATTGTTACTCGCTTACCTCGAACAGATCTGTGCTCGGCCAGTTTTTGATTTGCTTGAAGGATTCGCGCATGGCCCAACGGCTGGTGCTCCAAAAGCTACCTCTGCGTGGTGTGGTGTTTGAGATGACCACCCATGAAACTCCATTCAGGTCGCGGGTAAGTAAGGCTGAGGTGCCTGAAAGGGTGCCTGTTCGCCACCAGTGTTCGCCACTTACGCTACGCCAGCCCAAAGGCTGATCTACGCCTCCAACTCCGTTGATCATTTTGTCCATGGAATCCTTGCTTAAAAAATCTTTATAGCGTTTAGAATAGCCGTCTACCATTACCAACAATCGCATCATATCTACCGAGTTGGACACCCAGCCACCCGCAGGAGCAAGCATCTTCACATCATCGGCACCATAAGGTTTGTCTACCATTTTACCAGAACCAGTATAGGCCAATTGCTTGTTGTCTGGACTATAGTCGTAATATTTTACTTCGTTCTTGAGTCGATCACTTTCAAAGTTTCCGGCAATTTGCATGTGGGTGATGCCATTGGGCTTGAGAATGCTCTTCTGAACCCAGTCTTCGTATTTCTCTCCCGTTTTTTCCTCTATAATTCTTCCTAGCAAACAGTAGCCAAAGTTGGAATAGTTGTAATGCGTACCGGGCGTATAAGGCAAGTGACGGGTAATTACAAAGTGAATTATTTCGTCAAAATCAATGGGGTAAGCCGCCTTGTCCATTTTATTAATCTTGGATTGAATAAACATGGGATCACCATAGGTAATCAAACTCCAACCAGCGGTATGATTCAGTAGGTGTTTGACCTTTATTTTATACACATTACGATTGCTGATTCCTTCGTATTTGGCTCCTTTCAGTATACCATTGTCACCAAAAACAAAATCGTCTAAGCTGATTTTCCCATCATCAACCATTTTGAGAATGGCTGTTGCTGTCACTAATTTTGAAATACTTCCGATTCGAAAAAGATGAGAAGGTTCAACAGGTATTTTATTGTCTTTGTCGGCATAGCCAAAGCCCTTGGCGTATACCAGTTTTTCGTTTTTCACCACCGCCACGGTAGCTCCCGTTAAATTTAGGCTGGTCAAAAGTCGCTCAGCCATTTTGTCTATGGGCGCTAAAGCAGGGTTATCAGAATCTTTATTGGTGAGGGCTCGTTTTGCAGGCTTATTTTCGGTAGGAATTTTTGGTTCTGAGGGAGACAGTGACAGCAAGGATACAAGAATACCCATGGTAAGAACAACCAAAATTACTTTGCCTTTATACTGCATATATTAAGTAACGACCCTTTACGAAAAGCAATTATAAGAAAACTAAGGTTAAACGTAAAGGCCAAAGGACAGTCTCTTTCAGTAAGTCCTAAATGAGCCTCTTTTTTGCTCTGATAATCGCATTCTTCTGACGAAATAAATTGAAAGAGGTTTAAAATTAGGTCGAACTACTTTTTCGAAGCATCATTTAGGCTCCATTGGTAATCCATAAAATCGACCTCCGCATTTTCGTCAATATTCACTTCAGCATATTTATTCAGGAACTGAATTAAGGTTTGTCCTTTTTTAAAATCGCCACCAAACCAGCTAAAAATCTTAGACGCCTCTACTTCGGATTTGGTGATTTTATTTCGTTGTGGATCGTTAATAAAAGCTCTGGCTTGTTCTTCTAATTGCACTTCAATTTTTTCGGCCTTAAAAGCTTCGGCCCTTAAAACAGGGCAAGAAAAGGAAGCACAATTAATTGCAAAATGAATTCTCGGCTCCTCAAATTCTTCTCTCAGAATTTTATGCTCCACACGATCAAGGCTAAAGTCTTCACCACCAATTTTAAAAGATTCTTTCGTCCAAACAGTGTTGACTGTTGGAATGCTTAGGGTAGGGTTTAAGTCCTTGATGCTTTCGATCGGATAATTGTCAATGATCAGTTTTACGGTAAAGGCATTGTAGACATTGATCCAATAGGCCAGTTTTTCATTTTCACTCCAACTATTGGCGGGAGCATTATTGCTAAGCAAATCAAGATAGCTTTCGAACTTCACTTTTTCCGAAATGATGCCTTTGTAGTCGATAAAGCCATCTTCGTTCACATACTCCTTTAGTAATTCATCCCAGGTCTCGTGGCTCGGTGCAGGGCCATTCCCCACAAAAGTGGCTTTTTCATTAGTACAGGAAGTCAGCGTTAAGAAGAGAAAGAATGCTGAAATGTTAATTGATCTTTTCATCATCAAGTTAACCAAGGTAAGGCCTTAGCTGTTCATTTTAAAATGTGGGTATTGTCAGCTAAAGATTATTTCAGGCTATAAACCTATTTGCTACAACAGGTCTTGAAACCAGTAGGTTACCTTTTCATTGGTTTGGGTAGATAAAGTGTATTCTTTTGGCACAACCTCTCCTTTTTCGAATGCCACTGGATGGCTAAAGATTGGTCCATCAAAAACAAAACTGTGGAATTCTCCATTTTCCCCGCAGGGGTCAACATTGCTCGGAAGCTCCTTGAGCAAGTTATGGTCTATGATTTGGCCTGCGAACGATTTATCGAGCTTACTTCCGTCTATCGAAACGAGCATGGTTTTAAAGCCCAAGTCGATGAACTCTCTTACTAAATCAGCCGTGTTCCTTTTCCAAAGCGGAAAGTGCCCTTTGAGCCCCACTTCAGCCAACCTCTTTTCTCTATATTCTTTTAAGTCTTCCAGAAAAATATCACCGAAAATTGAGTGAGTTATGCCTTGGGCTTTAAAGCCTTCCATTTTTTCTGACATTAACCGATCGTATTCTGGCATCGTCACTTCACCGGGAATAGACAGTATTGATAAGGGAAGGCCAATGGCTTCCACTTGTCGTTTCAGCAGATCTTTGTGTACTCCATGCATGGAAATCCTTTCCAATTCGGCATTAACGCTGGTCATTAATGTCACTACTTCAAACGCATTTCCTTGAAGCACATAATGTAAAGCCAAAGCACTGTCTTTGCCTCCACTCCAATTGAAAATTGCTTGTTGCTTTCCTTCTGTGTTCTTCATGTTGTTTTCAATATGAGTTATTAACGTCAAGAAACGAAGCGTCTTTGTTAGTTTGATTCGCTTTAGAGCACTCTATAAAAAGCCAAATAGCTGTCCTTCCCCTGCTCCAAGAGCAAAGAAAAGAACAGCTATGATTTGGCTTGGTTCTTTTGAAACCCTTAGAAAGTACCTGTTACACCAATCGTAAAGTTGGCCGGACGAGTTGTAAAGCCATAAACGCCTACAAAATCTTCATCTAATAAGTTGTTAATCGTTCCTGAGAAGATGACCGCTCCATCGAATACCTTGTGGGAGAAAGACAGGTCAAGCATATTATAGGCTTCAAGTTTCACCAAATATGGATCTGAGAAAATGGCAGCCTCGCGTTCACCAAAGCGGGTATAATTTACCGCTACGTTAGTGTTCGAAGTAATCGCATAGTTTGTATTGAAGCCTAATTTCAAGTCAGGAATTCTGTAAAACTGAGCCGGGTTACCGAATTGGTAGGATGCCAAATGTCCACTGATGGAAAGCGGCTCAATAATTTGCCACTGGAAATCAATCTCAAAACCATCTATTTCTCTAGTTCCAGTTACGTTATCGTAACCTCCACCCACATAGTTTCCTGCATTGTCGAATCGAGATACGAAATCGATTGCGTTTTCCTCTTGACGCGTGAAGTATTCTGCATTTACAGTAAAGTTGCTACCAAGATAAAGCGACAAACCAAATTCTGTAGACTGGGTTTCTTGTGGTTCCAATGCCGTATTTCCGTAGAACGGAGCAAACAATTGGTATAAACTAGGCGAAATAAATGCTGTAGAATACGAACCGAAAGCCTTCAATTTACTTTCGCCACCGAGGTTAAATAAGTAAGAAGGGTTAAGGCTGTAAACGAAGTTTGAGCCGTACTCGCTATTGATATTGAGCCTAGCACCTGCATTTAGGGTTAAAGCATCAGTAGCATCGACAGCAAAATTCAAATAAGGGTCAATATTGGTCGCATCTGGCTCGTCATCTCCAGCAACAAACTTATACCCCTGATAATGTACCCCAACAATGGTTTTCATTCGATTACTAAATATGTACTCATTGGTCAAATCGGCTTGCGTATTTTCGCCTTCACTTTTTGAAGGATAAGCCGAAACGAAATCTCTCTTGATTTGATTATGGTTGAACTTCAACTGCAAGTTTCCTTTGTTGTATTTAAACTTTGGGTTCAAGCCAAAGCTCGTCTGCTTCAAAGTGAATTCATTATCAGCATCGGCAAAAGCGCCATCATCGTAATCTGATCTTAATTTCTCGTATGAAAAATTTGCGCCTAAGTTAAAGGCCTCCGAAAAGTCGTATGCAAATTTTGTTCTTCCAGAGTAACGGTAAAAACCATCGTTGCCGAAATCGGTGGCAGGATCGTTGTCTTGTGCTGCTGAAATTCCTTCGCTTATGGCGAAAGCTCCGGCCACTAAATAGCTGAGTTTTCCTGCCTTGCCTTGCACATCGGCATTGGTGTTGGAAGTACTAAACGAACCTATTGACTGAGATAAAGTCACTTTTGGTACCTCAGACGTTGATGCTTTCATTTTAATATTGATTACACCAGCCGCAGCCCCTGTTCCGTACAAAGTACTCGCTGCACCTTTCAATACTTCGATGTATTCAACGGCTTGTGCATTCAGCAACCTTAAGTCATAATCCATTGCAATGCCTGAAGGATCATTGATCGGTAATCCGTCAATCAAAATCACAGTTTGAGCATTTCTTCCGCCTCGGATATGATAATCCAAGTTTGTACCTGGAGTCCCAAAAGCTCCGTCAATATTAATTCCCGGTAGTTGATTCAAAAGATCGGCAACCGTTCTTCCGGGTGAGTTTCTAATTTCATCGGCAGTAATTTTATAAATCACTTTACCTGATTTTTCAATTGGTGTTTCAAACTTGTTGCCCGTTACTACAACACGACCCAGGTCTCTTACTTGCCCCTCCTCTTGAGCAAATAGATTAAATGAAGCCGTCAAAATTGCCAGTGAAGCAATGCTTAATTTTCTAAAAATGGTTCTCATTGATTGTTTAATTGGATTAATAATTCTTGAATAGTTTTATAGGTAGTATCGTTGTAATTCAGGTGCCAAAGCGGTGCTTTTAGGCTTCCTGAAATTTTAATTTCTATGTCAGAAGAATCAGGCGTGATTTCGTAACCCGCCCTTTCCAAAGCACTTCTCGTCCAGCGCTTCAAGATCATATCACCTTCTAGTTTGACCTTTGTTTTCTTTTGGTTCGAAGTCCTTTTAAATGTTCCTAGTTCGTAATCGAACTGTAGCTGATCTCTTTGGAAAGCTTCCTCCAGCAGTCCGTTCAATACCAAATCTTCAGGTAATCCTGAATCAATTGACTTATTTTGATTGATGAGCCATAAATGATCGGCATTGGCCAAAGCCATATCCAGTTCATGTGTGGTGAGTAAAATGGCCTTGTCTGAGTCAACCGCTAATGCACGCAGTAGGTGGAAGATTTCCATGCGATTAGGCAAGTCTAAATGGGCGGTGGGTTCATCCAAAAATATCACCTCTGTGTCTTGCGCCAGCGTTCGGGCAATCATTACTTTCTGTCGCTCGCCATCGCTCAATTCGCCTATGTGTTTGTTGGCAAATTCGAGTATTCCAGTGGCCTCCATGGCTCTGAAAATTATGTTCTTGTCTTTCTGGCTTAAAGTCCCTAGCCAGCTGGTATAAGGAAAGCGCCCTAGAGAAACCAAAGCATAAACGGTTAAATTTCCCGGAGCAATTCTATCGGTAAGCACCAGACTCAGTTGCTTTGAAAGGGATTTGGCATCAATGGATCGGATCGGTTTCCCTTGCATGAAAACTTCTCCCTCCAGTGGTTTTTGAATGCCTCCAATGGTTCGCATCAAAGTAGATTTACCAGCGCCATTTGTGCCAAGCAAGCAGGTAAGTTTTCCCTTTTCCAGGTTTAGGTTAAGGTTGGACAAAACAGGCTTTGTCTCCTTTTTGTCCTTGTAGCCTACTGTAAGGTTTGTGGTGCTGAGTATCGTTCTTGTCTCTTTCATCATTCTACCTTTAAAAAGAAGCTTTTAGGTTCTTGCGTTTAACAATGATCCAGATAACAATGGGCGAGCCGATGAGGGCCGTAATGGCATTGATCGGCAAGACAGTTTGACTGCCCGGTACTTGAGAAATGATATCGCAGACGAGCATCAGTATTCCGCCTACCAGCGCACAAGTAGGCACCAATGTGCGGTGGTCGGAAGTATTTAAAAAGCTGCGCGAAAGGTGTGGTACGGCAATCCCCACAAAGCCAATTGGCCCACAGAAACCCGTGATGGCTCCAGCCAAAATACTGGTGGTGGCTATAATGCCAACCCGGGCCCATTTTACATTGAGCCCCATGCTTTGGGCGTAATCTTCACCCAAAAGCAGGGCATTTAATGTTTTCGAAAGGAAGAAAGTAAGGATAACACCTGTGAGGACAATGATGGCCAAGGCCCCGAGCTGTTCGTTGGTCACTCCTCCCAAGCTGCCGAAAGTCCATAAAATGTATTCTTGAATTTGCTCTGGATCGCTGAAGAACTGCCAAATGCTCACCACCGCAATGGTGATATTTGCCACCATCAGACCAACAATAAGCATGACTACGTTATCTCTGATTTTGAAAGAAATACCCAGAATAAGCATGAGCACCATGGCGGCACCTAAGGTGGAAGCGATGATAATCAACCAGCTTCCGTCTACCCCCAACTCACGAATTGAAAAAGTGGTAGTAACTGTACCCGCGGCCAACATTACAGCAGCCACACCCAAACTAGCCCCAGCAGTAATCCCCAATACTGAAGGCCCAGCGAGTGGGTTTCTGAAAAGTGTTTGCATTTGAAGGCCCCCCAATGAAAGTGCTGCCCCTGCCAAAATTGCGGTAACCGCTCTCGGCAGTCTGATTTTCAAAATAATTCCTTGCCAACCACTATTGTCGATTTGTTGCCCCAAAAGTGTTTTGATCACATCGCTCACAGGAATTCGTACCGAACCCAAACCGATGTCGAGCAAGAAAAGAACGATAAGCATTAAGCCCAACAGGGTCAACGACTTCGCTCTAAGGCGTTTTCCTTGAGTGATTGTATTCATAATAAAGGGGGATTTAATAGCTTACTTCAGCCGATTGTAGTACACCAATTGGTGATCGGGGAGAAGTTCGGGATGGAAGATTTTCACCACGTCCTTCAGAACAATGTGCGGTTCTATTACACCAGTTTCGTAATAGTCGTTGCCACCGCCTTCGGTATTTCGACCAAAGACGTTGTAGATGGTTCCGTTTTTATAGGATTTGAAATCCATATAACGAGGGTCTCTTTCTCTAATGTTCTGCAAAGTGCTTGCGCCACCTGGGGCTACCCAGAAATCGGCTTTTAAGCCTATTTCATACACGGCTTCAAAGCTTAGCTTGATGCTGCCAGTAGAGTTATCGTCTTTCCAAGGGTAATCAGCCTTTGCAATTTTTAGCACGTTGTAGGCAAAACTTTTTCCGCCCGAAACCTGCCACGCGTCACCTTGAGCAATGCCCGTAATGGTCAGTGGTGCGTCAGTTACTTTTTCGGCAATCATGTCTAAAACGCTCTGAAATTCGGTTTCAATGGCGCTGAACTTTTCGTTCACCAGCTTTTCTTTATTCAATAAAACGGCCAGTAGTTTCACCCATTCGGCACGCCCCAATAGGTCAACCTCTTGCCAATCGGCATTCAGTACTACGGGAATGTTTAAGCGTTGAAGTTGTTGAAAAGATTCATTCTGTGAGTTAGGATAGCCTACGCCTAAAACGACATCGACCCCCATTTCGATAATGGTTTCTACATTTAGCGTTCCTGCAGGCTCTACTTCTATAATCTCACCTGAGTCTACCATGCTGATGACCTTAGGGCTACTCACATATTGCTTTCTTTCTATTCCTTTGAGTTCACCAAGCGCATCGAGCAATTCGAACATACCTAAATGCGTGGTAGACAATGAAACTGCTTTCTGAATAGGTACAGCAATCACGGGCAAATCAACACCTTCAGGGGCAGGAGTTCCTTTTTGAACCAACAGAAAACTCACGGTATCGGCTACTTCATTGTAGTGCCTAAAAAGGTGGAGTGTTTTGTAGTTGCTGTGGTATTCAACATCAAAACCAATGGAATGATCAATCGAGACCTTCTCTGGGAAATAGTCCTTCTTAGGATCGAAATCTGGAAAATCAGATTGATTATTGGAGTTGGATTGGCAGGCCGAAAAGCCAACCATTAGGAAACACAGCAGGGTATATACCGCCCAGCGGTGCGCATTGCATTTTTCAGTTTTTTTCATGCTATAGCCCTTCCTCAGAGGGTGGTTTAGTTGAACTTTGCAATGGCAGGTCTTCTGACTCTCCTAGCGTATTGCGCCTTCCCATTCCGAATTTCGAAACAGTGGCAAAGTGCAATACACTTTTTAATAGGATTACAGCAGCTGGGACTGTCCGGGATTTACACCCGATTCCCTTTTAATTCTGAAAACCGAAGCTTTCAGGAAACCCTTGCGGTAGCGCAAATGTAGAGAATTTAATTTTGATTGAAAGCGTGAAGATGGAAATATTGGATTGCCTCTTAAACAACAAAAAAGCCCTCTCGAATCATCGAGAGGGCTTTCAAAATCTTAGTATTCCAATAATTACTTAATCTCTAGCAATTCAATTTCGAATAATAGAGCGGCATTTGGAGGGATTGCTCCGCTTATGCCTCTTTCGCCATATGCTAGGTTAGATGGAATATATAACTCCACTTTACCTCCCTTTTTCATAAGCTGAAGACCTTCGATCCATCCAGCAATAAATTGACTCACAGGATAGGTTAGTGGTTCGCCACCAACAGAGCTATCGAATATCGTACCATCCAAAAGCTTACCTGTATAGTGAATTGTCACCGTATCTTCTGCCTTTGGAGATGCGCCTGTCCCTTCTTGAATAACCTTGTATTGCAGGCCAGTTGCTGTAGTTTGAACCCCTGGTTTTGTTGCGTTTTCAGCTAAAAATGCTTCGCCTTCGCCTTTCACATTTTCCATCGCTCTTTGTTGGTCAGCAATTAGAATTTCTTGGCATTGTTCCAAAGAAAGTTGAGCCGTGTCGGCCAAGGCTTCTTTTACAGCCGCAGCTACCATGTCAGCATCTAAGGTTTTATTCTGCTGCTTTAGCATTTCTGCAATCTGAACACCATAAGCATAGCTCAAGCTATCTTGTTGCGTTTTCATTTGTGCAATTGGCATAGTGCCATTGTCATTGCTGCATCCAATGGCAGTGGCCAATAGAATTACCAAGCCAATAGAAAGTATGTTTTTCATAATCGTTTAGTTTTAAAGTCAGGCGCAAAGGTAAAAATTAAATACTTGTTTAATAATCTAGCCCTAAACTCCTTCGAGAATTGGTTCACAGTTAATTTGAGCTCAATAACTACTTATTGTAGAACATCCAGTTGCTTTTAAAATCTTTCTTTAAGCGTTGATTGGTTAATATGGCACGTACCATTTCCACCGGCATGCTGTTCTCTTTTAAAACAGCATCGTGAAATTCTTTAATAGTCATTTTACCGCTATCGACTAACTCCTTTTTAAGCTCATAAAATTGGAGGCCACCCGTCATGTAGGCCAATTGATAAAGTGGTCCGTAGTTACCTTCAAAAGAACGTCTTACTTCTCCTTCAGCATTTGCGCGCTCATGCCCCACTCTATCCACCAAGAAGTCGATGCATTGTTGAGGAGTCCATTCCCCTAAGTGATAGTTTAGTGAAAAGATGATTCGAGCCGAACGGTGCATTCTCCAGAATAACATTCCTATGCGGTCTTCTGGTGACTGCGGAAAGTCCATGTCCCATAGCAAAAGCTCCCAGTATAATGCCCAACCTTCTGTCCAAAATGGAGTGCCGTATGAACGGTATTCCTTATTTCGGTTGTTCATAAAACCCTGAAGATGATGACCCGCGATTAGTTCATGATGCACTGTAGCACGAGAAAAGTGAGGATTGTTGCCTCGCATGCTCATCAACTTGTCCTCATGATTCATATCGTCCGTTGGGTAAGAAATTTGAAGTGTTTCTCCACCCAAAAAGAAAGGGCTAATCAATTGTCTTGCTGGTGAAATCATAGACATTCTCCAAGTTTCTTCTGCAATGGGTGGAATGGTAAGCAGGTTGTTCTTTTTCAGAAAATCCACTGACTCATTATACAGTTTCAGCATCGCTTCTGGTTGGTGGCCTTCTGGAACAAAAGCCATTTTCACCTTTTCTTGGGCAGCCCTCCAGTCATCGCCAAAGCCCATTTCTCTTGAAGCCTTTAATAATTCTGTATCGGCCCACGCAAATTCTTTGTTGGCAATTTCTACCAATTGCTCTGGCGAATAAGGAATCATTTCGTACTTCATCTGTCTAATGAGTTCTTCCCTTCCAATCGGGTTTCCTATAATTCCGCTGCCATCATCTTTCGGCAATGTAGATTTATCGACTTGCGCACTCAGCACTTTTGAGTAATCATCCAAAGCCTTATCTAATACTTCATATGGTTTTGTCACCCACCAAGTAAATTGCGGATCGTAACCTTTATAGAAGTCATAAACACTATTGAGGGCACGCTTTTGTCCACGAATTGTTCTTTCTGCTCTTCGGGTTAGTTCTCTAGAAAAAGTTGGGTTCTCTTTTTTCAATTCAGCAGTGGCCGCCTTCAGTTTTTTGGCGATGTCATTCAAATCAGCTGCAACTTTTTCACTGTCCAGGTGCAACCCTCTTCTTCGTTTCTTTTCCAGTTCATAAAGAGACTCGGCAGGCTTAATCCACCTTTTCAATTGGTTTACTTCCTTCTCTTCCACAGATAACTCAAACAGATTTTCGTCTATATATCGCTTCTGTAGTAAGTAATCCACCTGACCACCCGTTGATAGCTTATTGAAATTGAATTTTTCGAGTTTTATAATCTGATCCTTAAAAAAACTTTCAAATCGCTGTCTCCTTTCAGGAGAATTTTCAATAGAATAGAAGCGAGAAAGGCTTCCATAATCTGCTCTTAGGTTTACTGAAAAATCGTATAATTCGGTAACGCCTGATTGATTATCGGGCTGTTGAGCAATAGCCAAGTGCCCAATTGTTAAAAATAGGCAGGCAATAAAAAATAACTTTGATAGCTTTTTCATTAGTAGAACGAGTTTAATCAAAGGGTAAAAATAGAAGAGAAAACCGAACTTCATCAGTGAAGTTGCTGCGACTGTCAGTTGGCCTGATGAATGGTTTACCTCTAGCTATTTTAAACTGTTTTCAGGCTTCTTGGCTAAGATAATCAACTCTTCATTTTGTAAAGCCTCAAAGAAATCTTGGTAAAATATTGAATCATGTTTAGAGGTATAACTCAAGTTGAATCTAAAAAATGGTGCATTAATTAAAAAATCGTCAGCACTTTTGCCTTTGTCAGCCAATTTCAAATATCTAAATAACGCATCAATACCCTGACCTTCAAGAGTTACCTCCGTACTATTCATCTGGATTCTATTTGGCTTACCATCATAAAAAGGTACCTGCTCATAACTGAGTATACCATGTTCGGTTTCTTTAACTACTTTTTTACCAAATGGAAATTGAAGAGCGAAAAACAAAATGCTAAACAATATGAAATTCCAGCTCATATGAATGTATATGGCATTACGAAACTTAAAGTTCAAGCAAATCCAGTTAAAAATCAGGCCTGCACCTAATTGTATAAGGACAAGGAAAGTGTCAATATTCAACCCAAATTCACCTTCACTTAAATGGACTAAAGCGAACAATATTGAGTTGATAATAATATAGGCAGGTAAAAACTTATCACGAGTTAGACGCTCAGTTCTCGCTAAAAGAATGACCAGAATCAAGGCTAAGCCTAAGGTGAAATTGAGCCACTCGGAATACTGACTAATCGTCAAGAGAATGATGGCAATAAGACTAATGATTCTAGTATTTCTGTTTAAGGCGTGCTGTCCTCGAAAAGTTATTTCCTCAAGAAGTGGTGCGATAAATACAGCCATAAAAAAGATCAGCTCAAAGCTCAACCCACCAAAATCTTCAGGAGTAATATCCTCCGCAGAAATGAAAAGAATTATGAATCCTATAATTAATGAGAGGACACCTAGCTTCAATGCCCAATTGAAATTCCGCTGGAAAAATATTTTCTTTATCAATATTGTAGAGTTAATCTACTAAAGTAAATGAAAAAGATTATAAAGGCTACCTTACAACAGGGTAATAAAAAGGGCTTACCCTTCTTGGGTAAACCTTTCAATAACTTCAGGTATTTTTAGTCAAGTACTACTTCATTTCGTTCTCTGAAACGAACTTAAATTTTTGTCCTCCAATAGAAGCCTCATACATTAACCCGCCTTTGGCTTGAGTAAAAACCGCCACCCCATCGGTATAACTTGCATCTGCTGATATTCCAGACTTTAATGCTACGGCAGAAACTTGAGCGGCAAACTGATATTTATTATTTATGAATCGGTTAAAACTGTCTGCATCTTCAAAGAAAATGATCTCACTGTATTCTTGCCCTCCCAATTGGAAACCTACAGTGATTTGAGTCATGTTGGATCCACCAATCATGTCACCTTGCTTAAATACCACCCCTTTTCCAGCTGCGCCCCCAATACCAATGCCGCCCTTTCCGATTGATGGAAACACTGCGTAACCAAAGGAATTTTCAAAGAAAGTGTCTAAACCGCTGTCTACTTTCTTAAATTGTGTAATAGTTTTATGTGCCTTTTTCACATCGTATTTTTCTTTCCTCTGGGCCATCGCCTGAGTTGAAAAGAATAGGCCTAAAACTAAAAATGCTGCTATTAAACTTTTGACTTTCATAATACTATTCGTTTTGTCGATCTCTACTGATCAATTGTTGTTCCAAGTTTTAAAACCTCTATTTCCTGAAATATAAATCCTGCCCTTCCTCTGGTTGTATATCCAATACATTTGCAAGCACCAATTTTATCAATGTTCTCGAGGCTATAAATTTCGATAAGCTCACTGCCTCAGCATACTCCATGAGAGTGACAGTTTGGTTATGCTCTAAAAGCTCCATTAACGCTCTTTCCTTTTCACCAAAAGTAAACTGCGTGTCTTTTGCTTTCACGCGCCTTCTTAATATTTCGCACATCTCCTTAGTCGCTTGAAGGCTTTGGTCACCAACCCTAACGTAAGCTTTTCCGGTTTTTATATCAGGATTAGCTCGTAGCTGTAAAGGTAACTTCTGACCTTTTTGAATTTCAAAAACTGCAACCCCTTTCTTTTCACTCAGTTTAATGATCTGAAAACGGTAATCGAGTTTTGGCCAAATCAAATTTTCTATGGCTTGCTCCAGCACAAATACTTCACCTTCTATGTTGCGGGTGCCCGAAATAGTACCATCATCATCTACTCCCAATAGAAGTACTCCTCCTTGAGTATTAGCAAAAGCCACGAGTTCCTTCGCTATTTTATCTGGAAAGTTAGCCTTCTTCTTAAACTCAAGGTAAAGACCTTCACCTTTTTTGGCTAGTTCATTCAGTCTCCGTAAGCTCCAACTCTCTTTTGCCATCAAATTAAACGCTTGCTATCAATTAGTTATGTTCTTGAATCAAATCACTCAACGACATCAACACAACTCACACCCATATAAGTTTATAAAAACTAAAATTGTTCCTCCTCTACATTAGATGTTTTTTCGGCAAAGATAAATACCAACCTCGGTTTTGAATATGGTTACTCAATTGCAAAAAATATCGTCTCAGTTAATTTAAAAGAAACCAGTATTATGATGGCCTTTGGTAAAAGTAGTTTAAGCCTTAACTCCGTGAGTTTTTTCTATTTACACATAGAGAAAAAAGAGTACCTGAAAGAAAAAAATTACAGCACCCCAAAAAAGAAAAAACGTCTCAAAATAAATTGAGACGTTTTAAAGTGTGTGTATATGTGTGTATATGGAATTCTAATTTATCCAAGTAAGAAAGCGTAACCCTTCTTCCCTTTTTTTCCTTTTGTTAAAACGATACATTGAATGATATCTCCCTCTCTAAGACCTCTTATTGGTCTGTCATTAAAGAAATCATATACCTCTCTGTTATTTGGATTCATAACTACTCCAAATTGTACCTGACGTTGGTCAATAAACGAACCATCAGGAACATTCATAGTACCGTCATCGTGTGGTCTTGTAGTAGCCTCAACTACAACAACAGGACCTGGGTCAGTGTCTCCGAAATTCTTAAATCCGAATTTCTCTTTAAGTATTTCAACACTTTTCTCTTTGTAAGATTCTCCATTAACTCCTAGATCCACAAGGTTAGACAATGCCTCCTCAGTAGATCCGTCTTTCAAAAGAGTAAGAGCCAAATACCACTGGGCCTGCTCAGTATATTTCGAATAGTTATTAAGAACAACATTCAAATCATTTTTCGCAGCCTCTATATCTCCCATTTCAATATGGGCAATACCTAAATAAAAATAGTTATCTGCATTTTTCTCAGTTTCAACCAACTGGGCAAGTCCTCTTTCAGCTTCTTCGTAGTTTCCTAAATCATAAGCATAGTAGGCACGATTCTTCAAATTTGTAAGGTCAACAGCTGACCCCCTCTCAATACCCGAAGCGATATTGGTATATGCTTGATAATATTGACCGAAAATTTTGGAGCCATCAACTTCTGATGTACCGCTAAAGAGACCAAAGTAACTCAGTGATACAACCAAAAGCAGAGTAGCTGCAATCGAAATGTATTTTTTCATAGTAGTGTGGGTTTTAGTTATTTGTAGTGTTTCAATTGAGGCTTCTTGGTCTTTTAAAGATTGAAGTACTTTAGATCTAACTTCTTCTCTTATAATATTTTTAATGAGTTTTACTTCTTGAAATTCCAACTGAAATTCAGGATCACTCTTTAGCCTATCGTCAAAATCCAGCATCTCGTTGGTGTCGAGATTACCATTCAAATAAGCATCAATTAAATCTAAATTCTCTTTCATCGGAATTTACTCTATAAGTTTCTTTATCCTTTGAATACACTTGTATTTCAAATTTTTAACAGTGTTACCGCTGCTATACCCCATTATTTCCGCAATCTCATCAGTAGAAAGCTTGTTAAAATAGAACAACTCTAGTATTCGTTTACAAGGATCTCCCATCGAACTGATAATTTCACTGACTTTATCGTACTTTTCGATTTTCTCAATTTCGAAATCATCGTCCTCAAGTATAAGATCATCATCATTAAACTTTCCTTGAAAAGTGATTTTGGTCTTCTTCCTTAAATCACCTAATAACTTGTTCTTTCCAATGGAATAAAGGTATGTTTTTATCCCAGCAGCATTCATTTCCTCAAAACTACCGTCTACGACATTTTCGTAGAAAGACAAAATTGCATACTGATAAATATCAACAGCTTGCTCTTCCGAACAGTTATGAGTGTTTGTGATGTACGCAATGAAGCTTTGCCTATAGTCAGAGTAAATCTGTTCAAGTGCCTGCTGATCACCGCGCTTTAGTCTCACAATAAGACTGCTTTCGCTCATGCCTTCTCTTATTAATGATTTAGAACCCCAAAGGTCACCCTTGTAAAGTGATTTTTTTTTATTTTTTTTGAAAACCCTGCTTTTTTGAAGCGAAATAGGTAAATAACCTATTCAAAGAGTTATGCAATACGGCCCTAAGAACTATAACTTTTTTCGATTTTAAAGTGATTTTAATTGAAATTTTTAAATTAATAGCTTTTGAAGGGTGACATTTGCCATGTTAAATCATTAAAGTTAAAAGAGACATTTTGCAATTGAAAGGGACATCATACTATTTGATAGACGATAAGATTCACTTAATGGAGGATAGTTTCTCCAATGAGCCTTCTTTTATTGTGAACCAGTCTGACCGAAAGTTACTGGAAGGGATCAACATTCTTGTTGTCGATGACAACCCAATCAACCTAACTGTCGCTGATAAAACGCTTTCCAAATTCGGAGGCTCTTCTATCAAGTGTCTTAGTGCCGAAGAGTCCTTAGTAGTTTTCAAAGCAAACCCTATTCAGCTAATCTTGATGGACTTGCATATGCCAGGCATAGATGGTTTTGCCGCTACCAAGCTGATTAGAGAAACAGATAAATTTAAGAACAACCCCATTCCAATATTGGCCTATACAACTTATAGCTACAATGATGTTAAGGTTGAAATTGAAAACTGTGGCATGAATGGTTACATCGGAAAACCATTCACTCATGTTCAGGTAATAGATACCATTCTAGAAGCGGTTGGCGTTCAAAAATAACATTCCTACCTATTCCTTTTTTTATATTAGCTTGCTGCACTACATTGGTTGGTAATTAGAACTTGTTACCCTATTTTTGGCCAAAATTACACCCATTGCCATGCAAAGAGACCAACTCATTTTCGACCTTATTAAAAAAGAACGTCATAGACAAACCGAAGGGCTTGAATTAATTGCTTCTGAAAACTATGTATCTGACCAAGTGATGGAAGCCATGGGTTCGGTACTTACAAATAAGTATGCGGAAGGGCTACCTGGGAAAAGATATTACGGTGGTTGTGAGGTAGTAGATGAGGTAGAGTCATTGGCTATTTCAAGAATTAAAGAGTTATTTGGAGCTGAATGGGCCAATGTACAGCCACATTCTGGCGCACAGGCCAATGCTGCTGTAATGCTTGCATGCTTAAAAGCTGGAGACAAAATTCTAGGCTTCGACCTATCGCACGGAGGTCACCTTACCCATGGCTCTCCTGTAAATTTTTCCGGAAAGCTATACCAACCCTCTTTTTACGGAGTTGAACAAGAAACTGGATTAATTGATTGGGATAAAGTTGAGACCATTGCATTAGAGCAAAGGCCACAAATGATTATCTGTGGCGCCTCTGCCTACAGTCGAGATTGGGACTACAGTCGTCTTCGTGAAATAGCTGATAAAATTGGCGCCCTCCTTTTAGCCGACATTTCTCACCCTTCTGGTTTAATTGCTAGAGGGATACTGAACGACCCATTAGAGCATTGCCATATCGTTACAACGACTACTCATAAAACCCTTAGAGGACCAAGAGGTGGTTTGATTATGATGGGTGAAGACTTTGAGAATCCTTGGGGAATAACAACTCCAAAAGGAGAAATAAGAATGATGTCTCAGTTGCTTGATTCTGGCGTTTTCCCAGGCACACAGGGCGGGCCATTGGAGCATGTAATTGCAGCCAAAGCAGTTTCTTTTGCAGAGGCGCTAAGTGACCAATACATGGACTACATTCTTCAAGTGAAGAAAAATGCCCACGTAATGGCAAAAGCATTTATGGATTCAGGTTATAAAATTATTTCAGGAGGAACAGACAATCACATGATGTTGATTGACCTTAGAAGCAAAGGACTTACTGGAAAAATAGCCGAAGCCACCCTAGGAAAGGCAGACATCACAATAAATAAAAACATGGTTCCATTTGATGACAAATCTCCATTTGTAACATCTGGGATGAGAATTGGTACTGCTGCAATTACATCGCGAGGTTTAATTGAATCAGATATGGAACGAATTGTTGAGATGATTGATCAGGCACTTTTGAACCATGACAACGAGTCTCAACTTAATTTAATTCGCACTGATGTAAATTCATGGATGCGAGATTATCCACTTTTTCAGGCTTAATTAATTGGCACTAGATCAGTTAAATGATAAAACCGAGATGGGCTTTTTAGACCATCTTGAAGAGTTAAGATGGCACTTAGTGCGATCCGTGATTGCTATTTTCGTTTTCGCGCTCTTAGCCTACTTATCAACTGACTTTGTTTGGGGGACGGTTATCTTAGGCCCTACCCAACCTGACTTTTGGACCTATAGAAAACTATGTGAGTTGGCGGAAGTGATTGGCTCTCCTCAGCTTTGCATTGATTCGATCCCCATTTCTTTTCAGAATAGAGAAATGGCCGGGCAGTTTATGATGGATATTATGTCATCGGCTGTTATTGGCCTGATACTGGGCTTCCCTTACGTGTTTTGGGAGATTTGGAGGTTTATTAAGCCTGGCTTGAAGAGTACTGAAAAAAATGCCTCCAGAGGAGCCGTTGCGGTTGTATCGTTCCTTTTTATTCTAGGAGTGTCTTTTGGATACTTTATCATCACTCCACTTTCCATAAATTTTCTAGCCAATTATAGTCTATCCGATCTGATCAAAAACGATATTGACATTAAGTCGATTGTGGGAATGTTAACGATGCTCACCTTGGCTTGTGGTTTTATGTTTCAACTGCCTGTGGTATCTTATTTTCTATCTAAGGCAGGTTTAGTTACACCAGCATTAATGAAAAGGTATCGGAAGCATGCATTAGTGATTATATTAATACTTTCTGCAGTACTTACACCGCCAGATGTAATGAGTCAGGTTTTAATTGCTCTACCAATTACTGTACTTTACGAGGTGAGTATCATGGTGTCAAGAAGAGTAGAAAAGAAAAGTCAAAAAAATAAATAAAATGAAGAATATAGGAATTGGTGGAGACCATGCAGGCTACGAATACAAAAGCAAAATCATACCTTATTTGGAAAGCTTAGGCTTTAGTGTGACAGACTTTGGGCCGAATTCAATGGATTCAGTAGACTACCCTGATTACATTCATCCAATGGCCTCAAAAATCGAAACAGGCGAACTGAGCTTAGGGATTGCCATTTGTGGAAGCGGTAATGGTGTATGCATGACCGCCAATAAGCATCAAGGAATCAGAGCTGCCCTAACTTGGAATACAGAATTGGCCGCTTTGGCACGTCAGCACAATAATGCAAATGTTATTTGTATCCCTGCTAGGTTTGTGGATTTAGATTTGGCCAAAGAAATGGCAAAGGTTTTTCTTGAAACCGATTTTGAAGGAGGCCGTCACCAAAAAAGGGTTGATAAAATCAATTGCTAGTTTACACCCTCAAGTCAGGGCATAAACAAAAAGGTTATTGCTGAAATAGCTAAAAGTAGAAATACAACTTCGCCAACCCATCGTTTCCCCCTTGAGAGTAAAAACTGGGTTGAAAAGAATGTCAATGGAATAGCCATCGTTTGGGCTGTCAATAGTGTCATTTGATTGTCCAATCGAAGGATCACCAAGACAAAAATCAACATCCATAACATCATTCTTTGTATCAAGATTTGATGGTTGGTGAGTCCTGCTCCCTGGAAACTTTGTGCCCCTGATAAAACACTCAAAAATAAAGGCAAGCCAAAAATCAACAGCATTTTATTAACTACCCCGCCTTCTACTTCGTTTATTTGGAACAGGTCTGAAAAGTAATCCCCCAGAAAAACGCCTCCTTGTCCGAAGTATAAATAATAAATCCAGAAGATCAGAAAACTAAAAACAAAGCCATAGGCCATTAAGAAATATCTTCTGACCAAAGTGCCCGAATAGATAACATAAATGACAATGGCGAAAATCAATAAAATAAAATACGGAGCATAACACAGCGCAGCCAAGCCCAATAAGAATCCTGTAGTAAGAATATTCTCTTCGGACCCCCTAAACTTTAAATGAACAAGGATTTTATCTGTAGCTAAAAGCAAAAAGGTATTGGCCATTAAAGCTGGGCTTAAATTTAAAAACTCCTGGTGCGAGCTCATAATCAAGGCATAAAGTATCCCTGGCAAATAAGTATTTTCTTCAAAAGCTGCATTCCTTTGCAGTGTTGAGTTAAAAATTAGCGCCTGTATAAAAACAAGTATGGTTGACACCACAACTGACACCAACACGGAACTATTAAATAAAAATGTAAGTAATCCGTAAAAAAAGACATACAATGGGCCAGCAGAAATAGAGTTGGATATTACTGTTCCTGGATTTTCGTTTAAAGCAGCGCCAAGCAAATATGAATTATTCAGAATATCACCTTCATCCATGCCCATAACGAGCAAAATGACTCTAGTGATGAGCAAAAAGGCAGCTATAAACAATAGCAAGTAAGGATCGTTTTTTCTGAAGAATCGAAGCAATTTGAATGTTGTTACAATGAGTTGCTAAAATAAGCCAAAAAAATGGCAGGAAGGAAAATAGATAAATTAATAAGATATTTGCAGCATGACCCAAAGCCAAAGTAAAAGACAGCTTAAATTTTCTAAACTCATTCAAAAAGAGATAAGCGAAATATTTCAAAAGGAACACTCTGATAAATTCATCGGCTCATTGGTAACCGTGTCCGATGTAAGCATGAGCCCTGATCTTGGTTTAGCCAGAATTTACCTCAGTATTTTCCCAGTGAAATCTTCTGAAAAAATTATGGAAGAAATAGAAGCAGCCAAAAGCAAAATTCGTGGGAGCCTGGGAAGACGTATTGGTAAAGAAGTGCGAATCGTTCCACATATCGCTTTCCATTCAGACAATACTGCTGAGGAAGCGGAGAAAATGGATCAAATCATCAACAAACTGAATATCCCCCCTACTCCAAATAACGACACTGAAGAATAAATTTTGAATCTCTCCAGTTTCATAGCAAAGCGTTATTTCGCTTCAAAGAAAAAAAAGAACTTCATACAGGTACTTTCATGGATTTCCGTGATTGGCGTGGCCATAGGCACAGCCGCCCTAATCGTTGTACTTTCGGTTTTCAATGGCCTTCAAGATTTTGTTCGCTCCATATACAACTCCTTTGATGCTCCTTTAACTATTCAAGCCTCGGTGGGAAAATCCTTCGTGATGACTCCTGAGCTACGCTCAAAAATAGAAACCATAGAGGGTATAAATGTAGTAACCGAGGTAATTGAAGACAACGCCCTGATCCTATTTCAGGATCAGCAAGTGGTGGCTAAAATTAAGGGGGTTGAAAGCAACTACGCTTCCGTAAACCGACTCGACTCTTTCCTAGTAAGGGGGAAAATGAAGTTGAAAGAGAATAACATCAACTATGCAATTTTAGGAACAGGCGTGGCCTATGATTTAAGCCTGAGGCTTGATGCAAATTCTTATGGAATGCAGATCGTCTACCCAAAAAAACTCAGGCCTGGAGTGCCGGTTACCAATAGTTCAATCACCCGAAAAAGCATTGTACCTGCTGCTATTTTCAATATTGAACCCGTTTATAATGAAAGTTATGTATTTGTTCCATTGAGCTTTGCTCAAGACTTAATGGATTATGGGGATAAACGGACTTCCATAGAACTCTACCTCAATGAAGGAGTAAGCATTAAGAAGTTAAAAGAACAAGTTGCAAATACACTCGGAAGTGAATTCAAAGTACTTGATAGCGATGAACTTCATTCTAGTTTATTAAAAGCTATAAAAATTGAAAAGCTTTTTGCTTATATCACCCTCTCATTCATTATGGCCATTGCCTCCTTCAATATTTTCTTTACCCTTTCCATGCTGGCCATTGAAAAGAAGCGAGACATCTCCGTGCTCTACTCCTTTGGGGCTACAACACAGTTTATTCGCCAGATTTTCCTTAAACAAGGCAGCATTATTTCTTTGGTAGGTTCCATCATCGGTTTATTAAGTGGCCTGGGCCTTTGCCTCTTACAGCAGCGGTTTGGCTTGGTGAGCATGGGAATGCAAAGTGCCGTAATGAATGCCTACCCTGTTAAATTGGCGTTAATGGATTTTATAATGGTTGGCGTTAGTATTTTCCTCATTACTGTTTTAATATCCTACCGACCAGCAATTATTGCCTCACGCGTAGAAACCATTAAAAATCTCAATTGATTTTCAAGTAGTTATATTTTTTACTTGGCTTTTTGTTCCATTTCTGCCAGCCCTTCTCAATTTAATAATTAATTTGCGGGTCGCATTTTTTTGAAATGAAGGTATCAACAGGCAAACCGTTCCAATTAATCTATTCGCTTTTTCAGCACGAATACTTAGGCTATCTATTCGAATCCTTTGTAATTCAGTTGGATGATAAAGGTCGCTTAACCCTTCAGCACCAAAACATATCTTCAAAAAACGCGAAAGAATTTGGGGCCAAGATGGACGACCGTGACTTTGAGCTGATAAAGCTCATGGACCAAATGCAACAAGAAGCTATTACGCTTAAGTTCTACAAGAAAAAAATAAAACCCACTGATTTCTTTTTCAAAGTATATGACAAAGAAAAAGGTGATGTAGAATTACAAAATACGATTGACCACTACCTAGAAGTAAGGCGTTCAAGAATTCTAGACCTTATGGAAGGTAAAATGATTTTTGAAATGGGGCGTGATGGTGAACCTGCTTGGCGGCAAATTCATTGGATGGAACAAAAGGCCAGCGTGCTTTTTCATTTCAGAAGAAATGAGGACAACACCCACTATTTCCCTACCATTAAACACAATGGTGAAAGATTAGAGTGGCAGTACAACGGGTCATTTCTCATCTGTAATCAACCGGCTTGGTTGGTCGTAAATGATCAGCTATTCCGATTCGAAAAAGGAGTTGATGGGCCAAAGTTGAAACCCTTTCTGAATAAGAAGTTTGTAGTAATTCCTAGAAAAGTGGAAGCCACTTACTACGAGAAATTTGTCAGTAATTTGGTGGCTTCTTTCGATGTATATGCCAAAGGTTTTGATATTAATACCGAAAGGCATGACCTGATTCCGGAAATTACCTTTTCCGAATTATCAACGGCTCAAGCTGCAACTCCAGACCTTTTTGGATCAGGTAAAAGCAATGGAAAAGGGGATCCAGAACCCGCCAAATTGCTCTTTAAAATTGGCTTTAAATACGGCCCATACACCTTTCCTTATGATGTAAATGCCACTTCATCCGTGAAGTTAGAGCGTAAGGGAGAAGAATATATTTTCCATAAAGTAAAGCGAAATCTAGATGCTGAATTATGGATCATTAATAGATTGAGCGAGAAAGGTTTGGTGCTGAAAAATGGACGCCAGACCCTAACCCGTGGGGAAGGCTTTGCCTGGCTTTCAGAGAAAAAAGAATTTATTGACAACGAAGGTATTATCGTTCGTCAAAGTGAAAAAGACAGCAAACGCTATTTTGTTGGCGAAGCCCATATTGATATCAAAGTGAATGAAAACATCGACTGGTTCGATATTCACGCCATCATAAAATTCGGAGATTTCGAAATCCCTTTTGAGCAATTAAGAAAACTTATTTCAGGCAAAAAAAGGGAGATCATACTTCCAAATGGTGAAATCGCAGTAATTCCTGACGCTTGGTTTGTCAATTATGCTGAGCTTTTCGCCTTTATGGATCATGAAGGTGCTCCACGGCTTAAAAAGCACCACTTGGCGCTTATTCAAGATTTGCAGAACGGACAACTGGCTCAGGTCAGTATGGACAGGAAGCTTAGACAGCTGGAAAATTTTGAAGAAATTGAAGATTTCACCATTCCACCAAGCTTTATTGGGGAGTTAAGGCCTTATCAAAAAGCGGGATACAATTGGATGCGTTTTCTTTCTAGCTATAACTTTGGAGGTTGCTTGGCAGATGACATGGGTTTGGGTAAAACCGTACAAACCTTGGCCATGCTTCAGTCAGAAAAAGACAAGGGAAAGAAGAATGCATCGCTATTAATCATGCCTACCTCCCTAATTTACAACTGGGAAATTGAAGCGTCTAAATTCACCCCTGACTTAAAAGTACTGGTGTATTCTGGTTCTGGAAGGGATAAAGATGTGGCAAGTTTTGAAGGATATGATTTGGTGCTTACTTCTTATGGCATCACAAGAATAGATATTGACATTCTGAAGGGCTACTACTTTAATTATGTGATTCTCGATGAGTCGCAAGCCATCAAAAACCCATCTTCCAATATTGCCAAATCCGTCCGTAAACTGAAGTCTAAATACAGACTTATCCTTACGGGAACTCCACTTGAAAACAGCACTTTGGACCTATGGTCGCAAATGAGTTTTGTAAATCCTGGGCTATTGGGTACGGAGAGCTACTTTAAAGATGAGTTTCAAATACCAATTGAAAAGAAGCAAGACCAAGAAAAAGCCAAAAGGCTGAACGTGATTATTAAGCCCTTCATTTTAAGAAGGCAAAAATCGCAAGTAGCTAAGGACTTGCCAGAGAAGGTGGAAAATGTGAAATACAGCACAATGACTGCCCAGCAAGAAGAAAAGTACGAAGAGGTGAAGTCGTATTACAGAAATAAAATTCTGGACAACATAGAAAAAAGTGGTGTTAAAAAGTCCCAACTTCTGCTATTGCAAGGCCTTACACAACTCAGGCAAATTGCCAACCATCCAAGAATGACCGACCCTGAATATACTGGTGATTCTGGGAAGTTGGAAGACGTAACTTATATGATTGAATCGGCCTTGAGCAAAGGCCACAAAATTCTTATTTTTAGTCAGTTCGTGAAGCATCTCTCTATTGTAAAAGAGTATTTCGACAAAAACGAAATGACATACGCCTATTTGGACGGAAGTACCAAGAATAGACAAGAACAAGTAGAGCTTTTTCAAGAAGACGAGAGCATCAGGCTATTCTTGATTTCTCTAAAAGCAGGAGGTGTGGGCTTAAACCTAACCCGTGCCGACTATGTGTTCTTACTTGACCCTTGGTGGAATCCTGCCATTGAAGCCCAAGCTGTGGATAGGGCCCATAGAATCGGGCAGAAGAATACCGTGTTCACCTACAAGTTTATCACCCGAAATACGGTAGAGGAAAAAATTCTGGCGCTACAACAAAACAAAATCAAATTGGCTTCAGACTTAATCACTACGGAAGAAAGCTTTATCAAAAAATTAGAGGCCAGCGATATTGCAAGCTTACTAAGTTAGGTTGATTTAGTTGCTGAAAATCAGAAAAACAAACCAGATACAGCACTCTAAAATTGCATTCATCTATATTCGGTAATACTATAAGAGGAATTTCACATATTTCAATGGAAAAGTTACTCTTTTACGCATCCTTTTTTCTCAAAACCCAGTATGCATAAGAATTGACATTCATTTTTAGAATACTCTCTTCATAGTTAGTTAAAAAAAGATGTTGATAATTCGATTGAAAAGCGGGCGCAGAAGGTGCCCGCTATTTTTTTATACTCCCATTCCATTTAACTTGCCCAAGGTATGGCGAAGATCAAAACTGTTTACGTTTGTCAAAATTGTGGAGTCCAATCTGCCAAGTGGGTAGGCAAGTGTAATTCATGCAACGAATGGAATACATATGTCGAAGAACAGGTAGGCACACCAGAAAAAGAACTCACCAATTGGAGGGAAAATGATTCTAAATCGCCTACTTCAAAACCCATTCGCCTTAACGAAATAGAGAGCAATAGTGAAAAACGAATTGTCACTTACGACAAAGAATTAAACCGCGTTTTAGGGGGAGGAATAGTATACGGTTCATTGGTACTTATTGGTGGTGAACCGGGTATCGGCAAATCTACCTTAATGCTTCAGTTAGCGCTTTCTTCTAAGCGACTTAAAGTACTCTATGTTTCTGGGGAAGAAAGTCAACAGCAAATTAAAATGCGTGCACAGCGCATCGGCCAATCGTCAGACAATTGTTTTATTCTGGCAGAGACTTCTACTCAACATATTTTCACTCAGATCAGAGAAATTCAACCCGATATTCTCGTCATCGATTCGATACAAACACTTCATACGCCAAGAATAGAATCCGCGGCAGGAAGTGTATCGCAAGTAAGAGAGTGCACTGCTGAACTTCTTAAGTTCGCTAAAGAAAGTAACACTCCCGTCTTCTTGGTCGGTCATATTACCAAAGAAGGAAGCTTGGCTGGCCCTAAAGTATTGGAGCATATGGTGGACACTGTGCTTCAATTTGAAGGCGACAGGCATTTGGCTTATCGAATTTTGCGTACCGTTAAAAACCGATTTGGGTCTACTTCAGAATTGGGTATTTACGAAATGCAGTCTACTGGGCTTCGCGAAGTTTCAAACCCATCTGAAATCCTGATTAGCCAACGTGAAGCAGACTCACCAGGTGTAGCCATTGGCGCGTCCATAGAAGGCAACCGGCCGCTTTTGATTGAGATTCAATCATTAGTGAGCACAGCTTCGTATGGAACGCCTCAAAGAAGTTCTACTGGCTTTGACGCCAAAAGACTCAACATGCTGTTAGCTGTATTGGAAAAACGCGGTGGTTTTAGGCTCAGTAGCCAAGATGTATTTTTAAACGTAGCAGGCGGTATTAAAATTGAGGAACCCGCCATCGACCTAGCGGTTTGCGCCTCATTGGTAAGCGGGCTACACGATGCTCCAATTTCAGATAAAACTGCCTTTGCTGCCGAAGTAGGTTTAGGGGGAGAAGTGAGGGCCGTTAATAGAATTGACAACCGAATTTCTGAAGCCGAAAAGCTGGGCTTTACCGAAATCTTTATTTCTAAGTACAATATGAAAGGGCTCGATCCCAAAAAGTACGAGATCAAAATCAGACCTTTCAGTAGGCTTACGGATGTTTTTGAAGAGTTGTTGAGCTAGGCTTTAGAAGGTCAAAAGGACTTCCGATTTTTCAATTTCCCAAGTCCCATTTATCTTGAGCATCCAAACTCGTATTAATCGTCCAGATTTACCGTTTTCCATATGAAAGAAATAAAAGAAGGTACGATCATTCTGAATTGTTGGCTTTGATATCTCTATATAGCCAGCCTTTGTCGGAAACCAATTTTCATGAAAATTATACCAGAAATCTCTTCTACCAACTGTAGCTCCAAGGCTATCTAGTTTTTTCTTATCAATAGTTTGGACATTGGGAATGTGATCAAACACAATTGACTGATTAAGAATAGCTTGATTCTCCTTTATGAAGAGGCCCGAAAGCTCACCAATAGAATCCTCAGCTGAATGGCTGGATGAGAAATCGCTAATTGTGCTTACCAGAAGATAGTCAATCAAATGGCGTTGCTCCCCAGTTTCAATATCTGCATATAACAATGGCTCAATGCCTAATTTCAAAACGGTTTGCTCTTCTTTAGTCAAGCTAAATTCATTAGTAGATTGTTCGGTTTTAGTGCCGCAAGCTTGAAGCGACAGTATAATTCCTATTAAAAATAATTTTGCCTTTTTCATTCCAATTTTCTAAAATCAAACCCTGCATTTCCTTGAAGGCCTCCGGTATGCAAAGCCATAATTACGGTTCCTTTTTGAAAGAAGTCATTCCTAATCAAACCGAAAAGACCATAGAACATTTTACCCGTATATATGGGTTCTAAAGGGATATTATGAGCGTATTCAAATTGCTGAATAAAGCGGATCAAATCAGGTTTTACCTTGGCGTAACCACCAAAATGAAAATCAGTCTGAATTGACCAGTTATTGAGGTTTCCCGCTCCAATCTCTTCCAGAAGCGTATGCACTTCATCCTTCAAAAAATTTCCTTTGAGTGCAGAAAAGCCTATTACTCGTTTCGCCCCATTTAAGCCTGAGATCAAACCAGATACGGTTCCACCGGTTCCCACTGGGCAAGTAATCACATCAAATTCCTGATCAATCTCGCTGACAATCTCCTCGCACCCTTTTATGGCAAGTTCATTTGTGCCTCCTTCGGGTAATACATAGCATTTACCAAATTGGCCTTCAAGCTGTTCTAATATTTCTACCTCATTTTTTCTCCGATAACTTTCCCTGTCCATATAATGCAAATGCATTCCCTGGGACTGCGCAAAAGCCAAGGTTGGGTTCAGTGTTTCATGCGCTTCGCCTCGAATAACACCAATGGTTTTAAAACCAAAAGAAGCGCCTGCACCAGCTACAGCATAAATGTGATTGGAAAAGGCACCGCCAAATGTCAAGAGCGTATCATGCCCCTGCAATTTCGCTTGCTCTAGGTTATATTTTAGTTTCCTGAACTTGTTACCCGAAACCACGGGATGATTAAGGTCATCGCGCTTCACTAAAAACCTAATCTCCTTTTCATCGAAAAGTGGGTCTTTTATTTCTTGAATAGGGGTTTTAAGCGCTTGCATGAATGAAGATAGATGAGTTTCAAAAACTATTCGAATTTTAAGGCAAATTTGACAAAACAGTAGCTACAAAAAAAAGATGCTGTCACTTTCGCAACAGCACCATCTTCAACCAAAAACATTAAAATCTAAATCTAATCTGTCTCCACTTTTAACCTAAGTATTTACCTAACACTCAAAGTTACCAACACGATTTTAACGTTGCCTTTTCTAGCCTGTTGGCTAGTAATTTCTTTACTTGAACTTATAACGAAAGGCTTGCAAAGTGTATTACAAATTATTCCGACTTTCTCTTAAATTCTAAGTACTAACCGAACTCATAAGGGCAGCCAATCGTTCACTAATTAACTAACATTAACATATGGATCCCTTCAAAAATCTCCACCTCGACATTCCTCAATCACAAAAGAAGAGAGTAATAATTATTGGCGGTGGCTTTGCAGGCATTCAGATTGCCAAAGGGCTAAAAGGCCATGGTTTTCAGGTCGTTTTATTAGATAGAAATAACTATCACACCTTTCAACCACTACTCTATCAGGTAGCAACAGCTGGCCTAGAACCAGACTCCATTGCAGGGGCGCTTCGTCAATTGTTTAAAAACTACCCCGACTTCTATTTTAGAATGGCCAAGGTGACAGAAATTCACCCTGAAAAGCAGGAAATTAGCACGCTCATTGGTGATTTACACTACGACTACCTGGTAATTGCCAATGGTTCAAAAACCAACTATTTCGGCAATAAGGACATGTTCAACCTTACTTTCCCTCTAAAGCAAATTCCACAAGCGCTTAATTTAAGAAGCCAAATGCTTCAGAATTTTGAGCAAACGGTTCTGACAAGAGATCCGCATGAAAAGGACAAACTCACCAATTTTGTAGTGGTGGGGGGCGGACCAACAGGGGTTGAAGTTTCAGGTGCTTTGGGGGAGTTAAAGAAGCATGTGCTCCCGAAAGATTATCCTGATATTGATTTCAATATTATGAACCTGCATTTGGTGGATGCTGGGCCAAGGCTTTTAGCCGGAATGACGGAAAAGGCAAGTGCGAAAGCACTCAAATACCTAACTGCCTTTGATGTAAAAGTGAAGCTAAACACTTTTGTAAAAAACTATGATGGGGAAGAGGTAACACTTTCCGATGGCACTGTTATTCCAGCGAAAACGGTGGTCTGGGCTGCGGGCGTAAAAGGGAATATTATTGATGGGGTTCCTGAGAATTCTCTCGATCGTGGACGTATTTTAGTTGACGATTTTAATGCTGTTAAAGATCTCCAGAATGTATTTGCCCTCGGAGATATTGCTTTCATGAAAACGGAAAGATATCCAAAAGGCCAGCCGATGTTGGCTCCCGTGGCAATTCAACAAGGAAAGCTTTTGGCCCGTAACCTCATAAGGGTCTCTAAAAATGAAGAAATGAAGCCCTTTGAGTTTATAGACAAAGGATCGATGGCGACAGTAGGCCGCAATAGAGCGGTGGTAGATATGCCCAAATTCACCTTCGGTGGTTTCCCTGCTTGGTTAGTTTGGATGTTCGTTCATTTGCTCTCAATTATTGGTTTCAGAAATCGCCTTGTGGTTTTCAGTAACTGGGTTTGGAACTACTTTACTTATGATCGAGGAACACGCTTAATTATTCGAACTTTCGTTCGAAACAAAAATTATAAACAGGGAGAATCCTTATAATCAGGATATATTTCTGCCTTTTATAAAATCATGAACGGCAGACTGCGCTTTTATTCTTACTTTTTGGGGTGCGGAAGAAGCGGTTATATTGGACATTACAAATCGTTGGGTGGGCTTTGCCTGCCATCATCAATCTAATTTTTATTTCGGCACTTGGCGAAAGTGAAGAACAAATGCGTAGACAGCAATTTGAAGCCATTGCGCAAAGTTTAATTCCTTTTCTTGTTTCTCACTTTGTAATTCGAAACATAATAATTAAGTACAACTGGCTCAAGGTAGATTTGGGCAAAATTGTTTCAAGAATATTGGGACTTATTCTGGTTGTAGCCTTGCTTTCAAGTTTGCTCTATCAGCTTTTTTACTTAGTCTCCAGAAGTACTGAATACATCAATGGAGAATTCTTTGTCCAGGTCATTATAGATTTGCTCACAGTATCGTTCCTTTACGTGATCTGGTGCACCATTTACTTCCTTTACCATTACCTAGAAAGCAACAACAGATCATTAAAGTATGAAGCGGCCATTAACGAAATGCAGCTGAATCAACTTAAATCTCAGCTAAATCCGCACTTTATTTTTAACGCCTTAAATAGCGTAAGGGCTTTGGTAGATGAAGAGCCCGCCAAAGCAAAAATAGCCATTACTCAACTGTCCAATATTTTAAGAACCTCTCTTATAATGGACAAAAAAAGAGTCATTAATTTTAATGATGAATTAAATACGGTAAGGGCATATTTGGCACTTGAATCTATTCGGTTTGAAGAGCGGCTAAAAATCAAGTACAATATCGATCCGCGCTCCAACCATTTTCAGATCCCTCCAATGATGCTCCAAACCTTGGTGGAAAATGCAATTAAGCATGGGGTTTCAAATTTGGTAGACGGTGGAATCATCGAAATAAAAAGTATTTGCGAAGATTCTGTGCTGAATCTAAGGATTAAAAATAGCGGTCAATATGTTCATGGAGTCAAGAAACCTGGGAAAAAAGGTGGTTATGGTATTAGTAACACCAAAGAAAGACTAAAATTGATCTATGGATCGGAAGCGAGATTCAATATTTACAATGAAAATGATAAGTTTGTAATTACAGAAGTTAGAATTCCACAGGGGATTTAACAGTTAGCCAATAATTTATGAAAGCACTTATAATAGATGACGAGAGATTAGCCCGAAAAGAGCTAACCAATTTGCTTCAGGAATATCCTGAAATCGACATTGTAGGAGAAGCGGTAAATGCTGAGGACGCATTGGAAAAGATTAATTCACTAAAACCGGATTTGTTGTTTTTGGATATTCAGATGCCAGAGAAAACAGGTTTTGAGCTGCTTGAATCCTTAGACAATGTTCCAGAAGTAATTTTCACCACCGCCTACGATGAGTATGCACTTAAGGCGTTTGACTTTAATGCACTCGATTATTTATTGAAGCCAATTGAGCCAGACCGTTTAAAAGATGCTTTAAATAAGCTATTAAAACGTGCTCAGCCTGAAGAAATAGGCGAAGTAGAAGACAAGAAATTAGGCCCGAATGACCGTGTTTTTGTAAAAGATGGCGACAAATGTTGGTTTGTGAAGTTGGAGAATATTCGTTTGTTCGAATCTGATGGCAATTACATCAAAATCTATTTCGACAACTTTAAACCAATGATTCACAAGTCATTGAACGCCTTAGACGAAAGATTAGACGATAGATCATTCTTCCGCGCCAGCAGAAAGCACATCATCAACCTTACTTGGGTTGAAAGTATTGAATCTTGGTTCAATGGTGGTTTAATGGTGGTGTTACGCGGTGGCGACAAAGTGGAAGTAAGTAGAAGGCAAGCTGCGCGCTTTAAAGAGATGATGAGCCTCTAAAAATAAAATTGTTTTCTAAGCTGAAAACTATTATCATGATAATGCGTAGCATTGTTTCGATATGAAAATAGTTTTCAGCTTTCTTATTTTAATGCTTTCCTTTCAGGGGCTTAGAGCTCAGGTAGAAACGGATAGTATTACCCAAGTTAAACCAGCAGGTTTTCCTGTAATTGCAAAAGATACCCTCTTTTATCTTCAGCAAGGTATTGGGCCCTTTTCTGCAGAAGAAAGGGTGAATCAAATTAATCGGAAAATAGCCGATTTCCTTTCCAACGAGTCCAAAGTTGTTGACTCCTTAAAGATTTCTAAAAATAATATTACCCTAGACATTGTTGTTGAAGGGACTATTATAATGAGTGTCACCGACAAGGATGCTTCTCTTTTGGGACTAAACCTTAATCGGGCCACCAATTATTATTTCGAATTTCTTCAAGATGGCCTTACCAAAGAGACAATATTTAATTGGCAAGGCTTGGTAATCAACATCCTGATTGCGCTTTTAATCATTGGCGCCTTTCTGTATGGACTTAAATTTTACAATAGATTTTTTAGAGCTATTTATATTAAAATCCATGCCCAAGAGGGAAAGCGAATAAAAAATATTTCAGTTAAGAACTATCAACTTCTTAAATCAGACGCGCTTACATCCATTATTATATATGCTGCGAAAGGATTAAGGATCGTGGTTTTGGTGTTAGTAGTGTACTTGCTTCTACCTATTCTCTTTAGCCTTTTCCCTTGGACGCAGGGAATTGCCAACACCTTGTTTCAATTAATACTCACTCCCCTTAAGAAACTTGGGAGTGGACTGTTAGGCTACCTACCTAATTTGTTAACCATTGTGGTGACCGTAGTTGTGACCAGTTACTTCCTGAAAATGATAAAATTCTTTAGGATAGAAATTGAAAATTCGAGACTGGTTGTCCCTGGTTTTTTCCCTGACTGGGCAAAACCTACTTACAATATTCTTAAGGGAGTAATTTTAGCTTTAGTACTTATAGGTGTTTTTCCACTCTTACCAATGGGAGGCTCCGAAAGCTTCAAAGGTGTTTCTGCTTTCTTTGGTTTATTGATTGCTTTAGGAGGCGCCTCTGCCATTTCAAACGTTATTGCAGGGGTAGTGGTCACCTACATGCGATCATTCAAAATTGGAGACCGTGTGAGGATTGGAGATGTAACAGGAGATGTTCAAGAGAAGTCATTGCTCAATACAAGAATCAAAACGATCAAGAACGAAATCATAACTATTCCAAACTCCAACTTGCTTACTAGCCATACTATAAACTACACTACGGCTAATGATGAGGACGGACTTATTCTGCATTCCACAGTTACTATTGGTTACGATGTGCCATGGAGGCAAGTACATCAATTGTTAATTGAAGCAGGTTTAAAAACGGAGCATGTAAAAAAACTCCCAAAACCTTATGTGTATCAAACTAGCCTAGATGACTTTTATGTGAGCTATCAAATAAACGTAAGGACGCGAGAGGTACAAAAAATGTCCAAAATCTACTCTGATTTACATCAGAATATTCAGGATGGTTTTAATAAAGCTGGTGTTGAAATTTTGTCGCCACATTACCGAGCTCAGCGCGATGGTAACCATATCACCATTCCTCAAGAGAATTTACCAGCAGATTATGTAGCTCCTTGGTTCAGAATTAAAAAGGTGGAATAAAGAAGAGTCTTTTAAAAAGAGTTTACGAGTATTGAAAAGCCCTGAGTAAAAAATTACTCAGGGCTTTTATCTTTTATGTGCTAAGCCATTATCTCTATGCAAAACCTTGATAGAGAAGTGACAATACAAAAAGAACAATGAATATAAAGAATAAGAACTTGGCAATGCTAGATGTTACCGAAGCAATTCCTCTAAATCCGAATAGTGCTGCTATAATTGCAACTACGAAAAATACGATTGACCAGTATAACATGATTTTAGATTTTAATGAATAATTATTTACGATCTCATGATCTTACTGATGATAAGACAATTACACATCCAAACTCTAAAGCGCCTATTCTGAGGCCCAGCAGCAGTCTTTAAGTTTTTACATTCTAGATTTGTAGAGAATAATCTACGATAACCTGTTCTTTTTGTGGCTTTTTTCAACAAGAACAATGCACAAAAAGAGGGTTCACCTTTTCAGATGAACCCTCCATTATTCAAAATCAACTCTACTTATTAATTGATAATGTATTTAATTCCTATGGCTGGGTCTGGTGCACCATAAAAATTCCCATTAGTATCTATTTCTAAGAAAGGTTTTAAGCCAAAGCTAAATGCAAAAGGAATTTCACTCGGCTTAAACTCCAGGCCTATAATCCCATCGACACCAAAGCCTACTGTGGAATCATCGTACCTTCTATCGCCTCTTCCATAATTGTTACCTGGGTTTCCATTATTAAAAAAGGCAACATGACCACCATAACCATAAAACCAGTTTAATTCTGGTGTCTCAAAAGCCGTTGCGTAGTTTACATGCATGGCAGTAACACTAAACCCGTTACCCCAAAAACCTAAAATCCCTTCAAAGTGACCTTTGTTAAAAGTCACACCGCTGGTTCCTCCAAATCGAAGTCCTAATGCTGTGTTATAATTTTGCGCTTTTGCCTCGTTTGAGACGGTAAATAATAGCGCGAATATGAATGTGCTTACAATAATCTTTTTCATCATCTTTTGGTTTAATACGTGTTGGTTATTTATTATCAAAAAGGTCTTGAATGTTTGATTTTACATTTTCTAAACCTTCCGTTACATCATCGTAAGTTTTACTTACCGCTGATTTCGTTGCTTCCCATGCTTCTTCCGTAGCATCGGCAACATCATCTGCTGCTTCTTCAAGTGCAGATTTTTCGTCTAATAAATCTTCTCTTATTTCTTCTAAACTCTCTTTAGTTTCATCTCCTGCATTTTCCATTCTTTTATCAATGTCTTCAATGGCCTTCTCAATGTTGGCTTGTGCCTTCTCAAGGTGTTCTGTCAACTCAGCCTTTTCATCGGCAAATGATGATCCATTTTGACAACTCATTATTCCAAATACGGAAAAAATGACCGCTAGATATATCGCTTTATTAATAGTTTTCATGACTGTATTATTAACGTGTTTATCTTTAATTACTAAGCCTTTGGTAAAAGCTTAATTTCTTTTGCTTCCAATTGTTCAGAGAGTTTTTCCCCTCCTTTAATTCCAAAATCCAATGTTCTAATTGGGAACGGAATAGTAATATCATTTTCATCAAAAGCTTTCTTAATGGCTACAATC
>TARA_R110001599_G_scaffold76384_4_pt1 | contig 48377 bp, 44 predicted proteins | sample TARA_R110001599 | Tara Oceans TARA_R110001599 (sample SAMEA4398360) | marine metagenome | biome: Polar Biome; feature: [MES] marine water layer (ENVO:01000295) within the mesopelagic zone...; material: water (ENVO:00002006), including particulate matter (ENVO:01000060) such as...... | reverse complement strand
CAGGCTGAACCCGGGCCGCACCCGCCCCTGCAGCGCGATGATGGGCTGCAGGTGAATGGCTGAGCGCTGCCCGGTGAGCCTTTGAATGCCACCGAACATGGGCGGCAGCGGCTCGCCGATGCCATAGACAACATCGCCGCGCGCGTACGCAGACACCGCTTCCTGTGCGCTGAGCCAACCGCGTGGTTGGCCTGCGACGTCCAGTTTCAGGATGTTTTGCATGGGTCGCCACTCCGTGGGGTTCCCTAAAGCTACTCAAGATACGCGACATTTACAATCGCGCAGAATGCCGACAGTGGGAGCCGGCTAGCGGGCTGTCCAGCTACCCTCAACCAGCAGCGTGTCTCCCGCCAGTATGCGACCGTGGAACCGATCCCCACGCCGCACCTCGCCCACGCCGGCGGGGGTGCCGGTCATTACCAGGTCGCCATCCTCCAGGGTGAGGAAGTCCGCCAGGTTCGCCAGGATTGCGGGTGGCGGATAGAGCATCATGCCCACGTTGCCCGCCTGGCGCATTTCGTCGTTTACATACAGTTCCAGTGCCAGGGTTTCCAGCGGTGTGTTGAGTGTGACGAACTCACTGCAGAGGGCCGCGCCATCGAAGGCCTTGGCGCGTTCCCAGGGGAGTCCCTTGGCTTTCAGTGTGTTTTGCAACTCGCGCCGGGTGAGGTCCAGCCCGAAGCCCACGGCGCTGAAACCGCCGTTTTCCCACAGCAGCACAATCTCGCCTTCGTAGTGCAGGGGCTCCCCACGCTCGGCATACAGTGTGTCACCCAGGGCGGAATTGGGCTTGATGAACACCACCATGTCATCGGGCACGTCGTTGCCGAGCTCACTGATGTGTGCGGTGTAGTTGCGGCCGATACAGACGATCTTCGAAGGCTGGAGGAAACGTTGGTTCAGGCAAATACTGTGCACGCGAGGAGTCCTTGCTGCGGGGCTAAGGCTATGCAGCATGGTCCACCCAGGCGCCTTGCGCAATACAGGGCAGTTGCCTTCGCGGGCAACAGACCCTCTCTCATCGAGGCCATGACCTGGCGCATGGTGTAAACTCGACGCCTTGCCCGCGCGCTGTGCGGGCTCACCGCAAGCCGGGTAACAGGAACGCGGGCAATGATGGAGTGGATGAACTGGGCGCCGCTGGTGCTGACCATGCTGGCCACCGGGGTGCTGGCGGGCGTCATGGCGGGGCTGCTCGGAGTTGGCGGAGGCATTGTGATTGTGCCGGCGCTGGATACCGCGCTGGGTGCGCTGGGGGTCGACCCGGCAATCCGCATGCATGTGGCGGTTGCGACATCATTGGCGACGATTGTTCTCACCTCGCTGTCGTCAGCGCGGGCACACCACCAGCGCGGCGCGGTGGATTTCACCCTGGCGCGCCGCTGGGGGCCATTGATTTTTCTGGGCGCTGTGCTGGGAGCCTGGCTGGCCTCGCGGCTGCACGGCAATGCACTGGCGCTACTCTTTGGTGGTGTGGCGGTATTGCTCGGCCTGCGCATGCTGCTGTTTGGCGGTCGCAACCCGGCGCCCGGCCGCGAGCTGGCAGCAGGCGGGCTGGCGCGACTCTTCCCGCTGGGCATCGGCGGTTTATCGAGCATGATGGGTATTGGTGGCGGCACGTTCAGTGTGCCGGTGTTAACCCTGCTCGGGCACAGCATTCATCGAGCGGTGGGCACGTCGGCCCTGTTCGGTTTGCTGATCAGCCTGCCGGGTGCTCTGGCGTATGTCGCCACCGGGTGGGGCGACGCGCGTTTGCCCGCCGGGAGCCTGGGGTTTGTCAGCCTCCCCGGCCTCGCCTGCATCGCTCCCATGACCGTACTGGCCGCTCCGCTGGGCGCCCGGCTGGCGCACCGCCTCACGGCGCGCCAGCTCAACCTGGCGTTTGGCGTGTTTCTGGTGCTGGTGGCCAGCCGCATGTTGTACCGGGCGCTCTAGGGACCGTTACTTACCCCTGCCGCGCCCGCCGAGGTGCTAGCGCAGCAGTAGCAGGGTCATCTCCGCCTGGCTGAGCATGCGTGTGGTGTTGCTGCCGACAAAAAACTGGCGAATCCGTGAGTGGCCCCAGGCCCCCATGACCATCAGGTCCACCTGTTGCTCACGGTGGTAGCGGTTGAGTGCGGTTTGCACTTCACCCTCGAGTGTTGCGGTGGTCACACTGAAGCCCGCACCGGAAAGCGTTGCCGTCGCCTCGCTTACCTGTCGCTGTTGTTCCTCCGATAGTGGCCCGACGGACACCAGGTGGCAGGGGAGGCCGGCCAGCAGGGGGCTGCCCGCCACGCGACTCAGCGCTTTCTGTGCCGTGTCGCTGCCGTCGAAGGCAATCATGAAAGAGCGTGGTGGGCGAAACGCCCGCAACGTAACGAGGATAGGGCGCTGAATGCGGCGTACCACACTTTCCAGGTGAGAGCCGATGGCGTGCTGTTCAGCGGCGTGGTCCTCGCCCTGGCGACCGAGGATAACCAGGCGTGCCTCCTCTTCCAGCTCCGCCAGTGAGCCGACCAGGTCGTCGTGGCGCTGGCGCTGGGTGACCTCTGCCGCACCGGCTGCCCTGGCGGTCGCCTCGGCGGCCTGTAACAGGTGCTTGCCATGCTCCAGGGCCAGTCGCTCCCGCCGCTCATCCAGTGCGGTGAGTTCTTCCAGCAGATGCTCGCGACTGCCCAGGCCAATGGCGCCGGACAAGTCCGCTGCCGGTGGCGTAGCGGGCTTTTCCAGCGCGTGCAGGAGTGTCAGGGGTTGTTCCAGTCGCTGGCTCGCCCAGGCACCGGCGAGGCTGATGGCCTCGGTGCTGGCGGACCCGTCGATGCAGGCAATAATGGTGTGCATGGCCATCTCCCCGGTCAGTGTCCGGCCAGCAGCGGGTCGCTGGCATCGGGTTTATCGTGTACGCCGAAGCGGTCGACAATGGTGGCACTGGCGGCGTTCATGCCGATCACCTCCACCACCGCACCTTCGCGGCGGAACTTGATCACCACCTTGTCGAGGGCCGACACGGCGGTAATGTCCCAGAAATGTGCCCCGCTGACGTCGATAGTGACACGCTCCAGTGCCTCCTTGAAGTCAAATGCCGCCGTAAAGCCGTCCGCTGTGGCAAAGAACACCTGTCCGATGACCGTGTAGATACGGTGCCCGTCGCCGGCATCGGCGGAGCGCACCAGCATGAAGCGGCTGATCTTGTTGGCGAAGAACAGGGCGGCGAGGAGTACGCCTACCAGCACGCCAAGCGCCAGATTGTGAGTGCTCACTACCACGATAACCGTTGAAACCATAACAATGCTGGAAGACAGCGGGTGCGACTTCAGGTTGCGTAGCGAGTCCCAGGAGAAGGTGCCGATCGACACCATGATCATCACTGCCACCAGCGCTGCCATGGGGATCTGGCTGATCCAGTCATCCAGGAACACCACCATGATCAGCAGCAGCGTACCGGCGGCAAAGCAGGACAGGCGCCCGCGCCCGCCCGATTTCACATTGATCACCGACTGGCCGATCATGGCACAGCCCGCCATGCCGCCCAGCAGGCCGGCTCCGATGTTGGCGATGCCCTGCCCTTTGCATTCGCGGTTCTTGTCACTCTCGGTGTCGGTGAGGTCGTCGATGATGGTCGCGGTCATCATCGATTCCAGCAAACCGACCACGGCCAGTGCAGCGGCATAGGGGAAAATGATGCGCAGGGTGTCCAGTGACAGGGGCACGTCCGGCCAGAGGAACACCGGCAGCGTATCGGGTAGTTCCCCCATGTCGCCCACGGTACGGATATCCAGGCCCAGCAGCAGCGCGATTGCGGTGAGGGTGAGAATGCACACCAGCGGTGAGGGCACCAGTTTGCCCACGACCGGCAGCCACGGGAAGAGGTAGATAATGCCGAGCCCGCCGGCTGTCATCGCGTAGACGTGCCAGGTCACCCCCGTCAACTCTGGCACCTGCGCCATGAAAATCAGGATGGCCAGCGCGTTGACGAAGCCCGTGACCACGGAGCGTGATACGAAGCGCATCAGCGAGCCCAGTTTCAGGTAGCCCGCCGCAATCTGCAGGACACCCGTCAATACGGTGGCGGCCAGCAGATACTCAAGACCGTGCTCCTTGACCAGCGTGATCATCAGCAGGGCCATGGCGCCGGTGGCGGCGGAGATCATCCCCGGCCTGCCGCCGGTGAAGGCAATCACCACGGCGATACAGAAAGAGGCATACAGGCCCACTTTCGGGTCGACGCCGGCAATGATGGAGAAGGCGATGGCTTCGGGTATCAGCGCCAGTGCAACAACGAGGCCGGCGAGCAGGTCGCCCCGCACGTTGCCCAGCCAGTCTTGTTTCAGGGTGTCGAGCATGCTGTCGGTCTTCTTGCCTGCGGTGGGTGAGGGCCGAAAACAGCGTACTCCGGGGCGTTGTGGCTCCGGGAGGTCATCGGCAGTGTTGGAGGGGGCGGATTATCCGGCAAGCGGCCGGGGGTCGCCACTGCGATGTGAACTTCTACCGGGATTGCCGCCGCCTGTCGGGGAGCAACAAGGGTCGGCTATTCCTTGAGTGGGCCATTTTCGGGGCTGGCTGCCCCCCGGCCCTGTTCCACCGCAGCGGTGAGCAGGCGCAGTTGTTTTTGCACGTCATCCAGTTGCTGCGCAATCAGGTCGCGCTCATCGTGGGCCTGCTGAGCCTCACGGGCATTCTGTTCCGCGGTCATCACACCCAGCACGGCCCCCACCATCATGTTGAGGAAGATGAATGCGGTGAGAAAAATGAAGGTCAGGTAGTAGAACCAGCTGAGCGGATAGGCTTCCATGGTGGCGTACATGACATCCGTCCAGTCCTCAAAGGTGGCCACGCGAAACAGCGTGAGCATGGCAATCGCGACATCGCCCCACAGTGTTTCGTCCACCTCGGCGAACAGCATGGAACCAACTGCCGCATAGATATAGAAAATGATGAACATGAGCAGGGCGATGTAGCCCATGCGCGGTATGGCCTTGAGCAACGAGTTGATCAGGAAACGCAGTTCGGGCACCACCGAGACCAGACGCAGTACCCTGAAGACCCGCAGCAGCCGCCCCAGCAGCACGGCCTGTGAGTTGTCCAGGGGTATCAGGCTGCCGATCACCACGAGAGTGTCGAAAATGTTCCAGCCATCGCGGAAAAAGCGCCGTTTGTCGGGGCAGGCCGCGAAGCGAAAGAGGATTTCCAGCAGGAAAAACAGGGTGATGGCCGTGTCCAGGAAACCCAGTGACCGCTCAGCCAGCGGCGGCAGGTCGTAGGTTTTTGCACCGATGGTCAACGCGGACAGCAGAATGATGGCGATGACCGCACCCTGGAACAGGCGGCTCGATTCAATACGCCGCAGCAGACCGGAGCCGGTAGAGGAGAGGGATGCGCTGGACATGGGGTGTTGCCTGAGTCGATCTGTGAGCGGGGGATTCTAGAGTGCGGCGACCGCCTTGAACAGTCGCCTGTGCGCGCGGCGGAAGCGGGGATTCAGAGGCTGCGCGCTCAGTTGCGGCAGCTGTCAATCTCGTCCTGTGACAGTCCCAGGTCTCGCGCGGCCTGCTCGAAATCCTCTTTCGTCGCGTTGGCGTCGGCAATGTCCCGACTTGCCTCGGAGATATCACTGGCGATCTCGCTGCCACCGCCATAGCGCGAGGCGGTGCGCGACACGGTATTGAAGAGGCTCATCAGCCCTTTTTTCTGCTTCCTGGCCTGCTCAGCTTCAGCGACCTTGCGTTGCAGGCATTCCTGTTCCGTTTCGACGGGGGCAGCCGCCTGCGCGCTGGTGGTGGCGCTGCTGCTGGTTTTGGACTTGATGATCCCGGCCAGCTGCGGGCTTGCGGTTCCGGTCACTTCAAGCTGATTGTCCGCCTGGAACTGGGAAATGGCGATCTGTGTTTCCACGGTCTCCACACCATCCACAGGCCCTGTCTGGTAGCCGAGGGCGGCGAGGTCGGTTTCGATGCTCTGTATCAGGGCATCGGCATGTGCAGTTGCCACCAGAAGCGGCAGGGTGAGCGCGGCGAGTGCCCCCGTCACGCCTCGCATTCGGGAGGGTTGTGGTGTGCATGGCTTCAACTGACGCATGGTGTCATGACCTCTTGATTGCCCGCGGGCGGTGAGTACGGTGGTGCCTGCAGTCGCGCGGCTCATTCGGCGCCGGTCAGGTCGCGAATGATGATACTCCAGTGATCCAGTGCCTCGTCAAAGGCTTTGATCGGTACGCGCTCGTTGAGCCCGTGGGCGTACATCTCGTCGGGGTTCATGAAAATGCTGCCCACACCCCAGGTGGGTATGCCTGCGCTGCGAAAGTGCATGGCATCGGTGCCACCGGACGACATGTAGGCGATAATCCGCAGGTCAGGATGACGGCTGTGCACGGCCTTGCCCACCGCCGCAACCACATCGGCGCGCAATTCTGAAATGGGGCTTTCCGTTGCCTCTGCCAGGAGTTCGAATTCGGCGCCGGTGTTGGCGACAACCGCTTCCAGTTCTGCCTGGATGTCCGCAGCCTTGACGCCGGGAAATATACGGCAATTCACCGTTGCGGTGGCGGACTGGGGCAGGGCGTTTTCCGCGTGTCCGGCGCGCAGCATGGTCACCACGCAGGTGGTGCGGGTGGAGCCCACGTAGGACGGTTCGGTGCGCAGCTGCTCCGCGGCGTGTTCATCGTCTGGGTTGTAGGCGAAGCGCACCATGGTTTCGCCGAGTTCCCCGCCGAGTTGCTCGCCGATATTCTGGAAATAGGACAGCGTCATTTCGCTCCACATGACGGGGAAGCGATGGGCCTCAATGGCTTTGATGACATCGGCCAGTTCATAGATGGCGTTGTCGTCCCGCGGCCGGCTGCTGTGGCCGCCGGGATTGCGCACGGTAATCTCCCACGTGGCATAGGTTTTTTCCGCTGCCTGAATCTTGTAACTCACGGCCTTGCCACTCGCATCCAGGTCCCCGCCCCCGGCGTCGGAGTTCAGGGCAAACTCGGCCTCGGCGAGCTCCGGCATTTCGTAGGCCATCATGCGCGTGGTCGTCATGCCGCTTTCCTCGTCGCCCGAAAACGCCAGGACGAGGTCGCGATCCGGCACAAAGCCCTCGCGACGCAGGCGAATGAACGTGGCGGTGAGCTGTGCCACGCCAAACTTGTTGTCGATGCTGCCCCGCGCGTAGTAGTTCACATCATCCTGGGTCAGGCTGAAGGGCGGGCGTTCCCAGTCCTCTGCCAGAGCCTCGACCACATCGAGGTGGCCGAGAAAGAGAATGGGCTTGCGGCCGGCGCTACCGTCGCCCCGGTAGGTGGCGATAAGCGTGGCGAAATCGCCTTTTGGCACCACCCGCACATCGTCTGCCGGGAATCCCGCCGCGATGAGTTCGTCCGCCAGGTAGCGCGCCACCCTCGGCGTGTTGCCCTGTGCCTTCGAGGTATCCACTTCAACGATCGTCTTGTAGATTTCAAACGCCTTGCGCGCGTGCTCATCGTCGCCCTGCGCAACGGTTTGTGTGGCGAGCAATGCGAAGCAGGCGCTGCTGATCAAATTTCGAAGGGTCATGACAGGTTCTCTGCGGGCTGTTGTGAAAAAGGTTAGCACATTCACCGCGCTCTGCCGCTGGCCGTGTGCAGGTTTTGGCGTATGCTATTCGGTGACTGATCGAGGATTTCCGTGAACACAACGCCTCCTGCTACCCAGCGGCGCAATGTCTGGCTGCGCGACACCTTGTCGCGCTCGCGCCGCGACGCTGTCTCCAGTTCCGTGATGACCGGCATTTGCGATAACTACCTCGGTGCATTTGCGGTCTCCCTGCGCGCCGCCCTGGCGCAGATGGGCTGGTTGATGGCGGCCCCGCAGCTGGCCGGGGCGCTGTTCCAGTTGTTATCGGTGTGGCTGTGTCCACGGTTCTCACGCCGCCGGGCCATCGTCACTGGCGTGGTCATGCAGGCGCTGGCGGTGCTGGGCATGGCGGGTATTGCGCTGTCGCGGCCCGACAACGCCGTGACCTGGCTGATCGGTTTTGCCATTCTTTATCAGGCCAGTGCCAACTTCGTGCAGCCCCAGTGGCGCGGCTGGATGGGCAGTGTGGTGCCGCCGCGACGTCGCGGCGCTTTCTTTGCCGGGCGCACACGGCTGACAATGATTACCAGTTTTACCGTGTTTGCCGGCGGCGGCGCCCTGCTTGGCCTGTTCCAGCGTTACGAACTGGCCTGGCTTTGTTTCGGCGGCCTGTTCCTGCTCGCGGCGGTGGGTCGCGGCACATCCGCCCACCAGCTGCGTCACATGCACGACCCCGACCACAGTGGCGAGCGCGCCGCGATATCCTTTACCACGACCCTGAGCCGGGTGCGCGAGGCATTCCGCGACAAAACCTTCTATCAGTACAGTCTGTTCATCGCCGGCATGCAGTCGGCGGTCGCCATTTCGGCCCCGTTCTTCAGCGTGTACATGTTGCGCGACCTGAACTTCACTTACTGGCAGTTCGCCGCCAACACCGGGGTCGCCATCCTCACGCAATTCTTCACCCTGTCTGTGTGGGGGCGCATCTGCGACCGCTGGGGCAACCGCTGGGTGATGGTTTCGAGCAGCTTGCTCTTGCCTGTGGTGCCGGCACTCTGGCTGGTATCCAGCGACTTTGGCTACCTGCTCCTGGTTCAGGTGTTGTCGGGACTGGCCTGGGGCGGTTTTACCCTGAGTACGGCTAACTACCTCTACGATCTGCGCCCACCGCGGGCGGATTTCGCCAGCTACGCCGCAGTGCAGTCGTCACTGGGTGCGGTGGGCATTTTCTGTGGGGCTCTGTTTGGCGGCTATCTCGCCGGCCACCTTGCCGAGCTTGCCGCGTGGTTGCCCGCCAGCTGGCAACCCCTGCACCCGGTGGTGTTGATCTTTCTGGTGTCCGGGTTGCTGCGCGGGATTATCCTGGCCTGGTTCATCCCCCGCTCCGTGGAGCTGCGTGTGCGCCAGCACCCCGACCTGCTGCAGGTGGTGTACAGGATCTCGCGCTTCACCCCGGGAGCAGGCATCGTCCTGGACTGGTTGACGGTGACGCGCAAGCGTCGCGACTGAGGCTATACTCACAACAGGGCGCGCAGCATGCGGCCCGCAATTGACCGGGAGTAGGCACGACATGCACCAACTCAGTGGGCTCGACGCAACGTTTCTGTACGCGGAAATGAACAACTCACCAATGCATATCGCGCCGTTGCTGATTTACGATCCCGCCACTACCGGCCGCGATGTGGTGCGCTTCAAGGACATCCTCCAGACCTTTGCTGAACGGCTGGACCGTTCCCCGGTGTTTCGGCGCAAGCTGGCCATGGTGCCACTGAACCTGGATCAGCCCTACTGGGTGGACGACGATCGCTTCGATCTTGAATTTCATGTGCGGCACATTGCCCTGCCCAAGCCTGGCGACTGGCGGCAGCTATCCATTCTGGCGGCGCGCCTGCATGCCCGCCCCCTGGATCGGGCGCGCCCCTTATGGGAGGCCTATATCATTGAGGGGCTGGACAATGTGGCGGGCCTGCCGCAGGGCTGCTATGCCATGCTGCTCAAAGTGCACCACGCCGCCATAGATGGCGCCTCCGGTGTGGAGCTGATATCCGCGCTGCACGATTTCACCGCCACGCCGCCGCCGCCGCGCCCCGCGGCGCCGCCGTTGCTGGATTCACCACCCAGTCAGGCGGAGATGTTGTGGCGCGCCTACAAGGCCAATATGAAAGCGCCGTTTCGCCTGGCGCGCATGGTGGGGCAGGGTATTCCGGCCTGGCGGCGTGTGCACGAGGGGGTGAAAGCGAAGAAATTCCGCACGCTGGGCGACAAGGAGCGCACCCGTTTCAATGCGGCCGTATCGCCGCACCGTGTGTTTGGCGCCGCCGACTTCGACCTCGCGGTGATTCGCAAAGCCCGCGAGGCAGTGCCAGGTGCCACGGTCAACGATGCCATTCTCAGCATTGTAGGTGGGGCCCTGCGGCAGTACCTGATGGACAAGAAGGAGTTGCCCGCCAAGAGCCTGGTGGCCGGTGCACCGGTCAACGTGCGCAGCCGCGATGAGGCAAAAACCGGCGGCAACCAGGTGTCGATGATGACGGTGCCGCTGGGTTCCGATGTGGCCGACCCTCTGGATCGGCTGCGCAGTGTGCACCGGGACGCCGTGGGCTCCAAGGCCTACCACGAGGCCGTGGGTGCCCGCTTCATGACCGACATGACACACAGCCTGCCCGCCGAGCTGGCCGCGCTGGGTGTGCGGGCGGCGCTGAGCTCCGGCCTGATGGCGGGCATGAAGCCGATTTTCAACACCATCGTGACCAACGTGCCGGGCCCGCAGGTGCCTTTGTACATGCGCGGTGCACACGTGGTGCGCAGTTATGGGCTGGGCCCCTGCATAGACAACATGGGGTTGTTTCACGCGGTAACCAGCTACGATGGGCAGATTGCGGTGTCGTTTCAGGCGTGCCGGGCCATGATGCCGGACCCCGGGTTCTATGAGCAGTGCCTGCAGCGCGCCTACCGGGAGTTGCAGGCGGCGGCCGAGGGCCTCTTGCGCGGGGGCAGGAAAAAGACCGCGGTACGCAAAAAGTCCGCGGCCAAAACGCAATCGGGCACATCCCCGGGCAAGGCAGGCCCCGGGCGGACGAAAGTCAAAAAGGATGCTGTGACGCGCGCGACGACAAAAGCCATACGGAAAAAACCGGCGCCCGGGAAGGCGGTCCCCAAGGGCAAGAAAGTGCCTGCGGCCGCCGCCAGTCGTCGCCCGCGCAAACCGCGGGCCTGATTACCGGCTGCTATAGGCCGGCCCGCGGTGCAGCGGTGCGCTGAGGGTGCCATCGGGCGCGATGCGCCACGGCGCACCCTCGCAAATGGCATAGTTGCGGCAATCGGGCAAACAACCGCGGCACGGTAGCCGGGGGTGTTGTGTGGGGGCGGGCTTGCCGGCGTTCTCAGCCCTGTGGTTCTCTGCCATGTCAAAGTCTCCAGAATGCAGGCCAGTATACGGGATTGGCGCGCTGCCCGATCAGCGGGCGGTGCTCAGCCATTGCGTGCGAGCAGATGGCAGGCCGCCAGATGTGTATCGGCCAGCGGGGCCAGCACGGGCTCCGTGGCGCTGCACTGGGGCTCGGCGCGCGGGCAACGCGGGTGAAAGCTGCAGCCCTGTGGGGGATTGATGGGTGAGGGCACGTCGCCGCGCAGCACCTCGCGCTGCGCGCGGCGGTGTGGGTCGGGCACGGGAATGGCCGCAATCAGGCTTTGGGTGTAAGGGTGGGCCGCCTCCCGGTAGAGCGTTTCACTGGCGGCGGTTTCCACGATTTTTCCCAGGTACATGATCGCCACCCGGTCAGATACATGCTTGACCACAGCCAGGTCGTGGGCAATGAAGAGATAAGCGAGATTGAACTCGCGTTGCAGGTCCACCAGCAGGTTGAGGATCTGGCTCTGGATTGACACGTCCAGCGCGGATACCGGCTCATCACAGATCACCAGCTTCGGATTCAGGGCGATGGCGCGCGCTATGCCGATACGCTGTCGCTGGCCCCCGGAGAACTCGAAGGGAAAGCGTGTAGCCGAACGCGCCGGCAGGCCGACGATGTTTAGCAGTTCCGCGACCCGCTTGCGCCGCCAGAGGCGATCACCGATGCGGTGCACGATGAACGGCTCCTCCAGAATGTCGCCCACGGTGTGCCGTGCATTCAGCGACTCCATCGGGTCCTGGAAGATCATCTGGATGTCCTGGCGCAGCGGGCGCAGGCGGCGCGCGCGCATCTGCGTGATGTCTTGCCCGGCAAAGTGGATACTGCCTCCCGTGGGTGTGTAGAGGCGCGTGATACAACGCCCGAGGGTCGATTTGCCACAGCCTGATTCGCCCACCAGGCCAAGGGTTTCGCCCGGGTTGATGTTGAATGACACCCCGTCGACCGCGCGGTTGAAGGCACGGGCGCGCAGGAACAGGCCCTCGCGCACGGGAAAGTGCATTTGCAGGTTGTTCACCTCCAGCAGAGGCGCGCTCACAGTGCTTGCCACCGCAGGCAACTGACCGTGTGCCCCGCGGCTACCAGCTCCGGTGCGGGTACTTGCTCCCGGCAGCGGTCGATGGCGTGCTCGCAGCGGTTTTCGAAGCGGCAGCCGATGGGCAGGTCGCGCAGCCCGGGCACCATGCCCTCAATGACGCCCAGGCGCGATTTTGCCGGCGTTTCCAGCCTGGGAATGGACGCCAACAGGCCGCGTGTGTAGGGATGTGCCGGGCGGTCGAAAATATCAAAGACACTGCCCTGTTCCGCGACCTTGCCCGCGTACATCACCACTACCTGCTCGCAGGTCTCCGCAATCACGCCAAGATCATGGGTGATCATGATCACCGCCATCCCCATGCGGCGCTGCAGGTCGGCGATCAATTCCAGGATCTGTGCCTGAATGGTCACGTCCAGTGCGGTGGTGGGTTCGTCGGCAATCAGCAGGTCCGGCTCGCAGGCCAGCGCCATGGCGATCACCACCCGTTGGCGCATGCCACCGGACAACTGGTGGGGGTATTCACCCAGGCGCAGGTCTGGCGAGGGAATACCCACGCGATCCAGCATATCGGCGGCGGCGCGCAGGGCATTCGCGGGCTCACAGACCTTGTGCAGTAACATGCCCTCGGTGAGCTGGCGACCGATGGTGTGCACAGGGTTCAGTGCGGTCATCGGTTCCTGAAACACCATGCCGATGCGCCGCCCGCGGACTTTCTCCATTGCTGGAATGTTCAGCCGGGTGAGGTCAGTGCCCTGAAAGGTGATGCTGCCCCCGGCAATGCGCCCCATGGGCTGCGGCAGCAGGCGCATCATCGACAGCGCGGTCACGCTCTTGCCGCAGCCCGATTCGCCAACAATGCCCAGCGTGGCGCCTGCCTCAACGTCGAAACTGACGCCGTCAACCGCGCGCACCAGGCCTTCATCGGTGGCGAATTCGGTGATCAGCTGATCGACTTCAAGCAGCGCCACGGCTCACTCCGCCCACTGGTCGTACACGGTAATCACCGGGTCGAAGGCCTTGCCCTCGCGGCGGGCGGCTTCTGTTTCCGCTTTCATGTCGGTGTCGATCCAGTGCACGAAAGCGTCGCCCGGGCCCGCGGCGTGTTTCTGGGAGAAACCCTCGGGGTAGCGCAGCCAGCGCCAGTGGCCAATGCGGAAGAAGCCCTGGTAGAAGCCGGGGACGAAGGAGGCGTGGGCGTGATGCAGTTCAGTCATCTGATGCGCGAGCCGGACCATTTCGTCTTGATCGCTGGAGCGCCGATAGCGCTCAATCAGCGCGTCCATCTCCGCGATCGCGAAACTCTCCAGATTGTTGGTCTGGGCTTTCAGTTTGCGTTCGGGGTTGACGCTGCCGTCCTCGAGGAAGGCTTTGTCATAGGCGTTGTCCGAGTGGTAGTGCTCCCAGAAGCGGGGGTACAGCTCCAGGAATACGCCGAAGGCAGTGAAGAAGATATCGTGTTGCTTTTCCTGCGCCTTCTTCCAGCCAACCGTGCTGTCCAGCACCTCGATACGCAGCTCCAGGCCGGCTTTGGCGGCTTCTTCACGCAATATGGTCAATACATCACGCAAGCTCTCGTAGCCGGTGGAGAGGGTGAAGGCCAGCCGCCGGCCCTCGGCATTGACCAGAATGCCATCGGCACCGCGTGTGTTGAAACCGGCCGCCGCAAAGTGCGCCTGTGCCTTGTCGATATCGAACGCGCGGGCGGTGATGGTGGGGTGCGTAAATTCGCCAAACCCTTCGTGCGAGGTGTTCATGCGCGTGTTGTCACCGCGGAAGAACTTTTCAATCACCAGGCTCCAGTTGGTCGCGTAATTGATGCCCAGGCGGATTTCCTGATTGTTCAGCAGGGGCTGCGCCGTGTTGATCCACAGGCCGAAATTGGGGCGTGGGCGCTGGTTGTAGTACATCACCTTGTGGATGTAGCCGGCCTGCACGTCGGGGTCGCTGTCGGGCAGCTTTTCGTACCAGTACTCCGCCAGGCCCAGCCCGAACTGGTCGATGTCACCGCGTTTGAACGCTTCGAAGGTCTTGGCGTCGTCGCGGATGACGCTGAACTGGATGCGGTCCGGGTTGAAGCGGTAGCGCCAGTACTTCTTGTCTTTCGCCCACCAGTCCTTGTTGCGTGTGAGGGCGATGGAGCGGCCCTTGCGCACGTCCTCTGGTCGCACCACGTAAGCGCCGGTAGTGGGTTCGAATCGCCATTGATAGCGTTCAGTGAAGTCGTCACCCATTTCCCGGTAGAAGTGCTGGGCGATGGGCCGCAGGAGCAACACGCGCTCATCGAGGTCCGGCTTCAGTTCGCGGGTGGTGATGGAGAGAGTGTGGTCGTCATAGCGTGTGATGTTGCTGTACGTGGTGCTGTAGAAGTTGTTGTACCAGGGCGCCATGATGTAGGGCGAGCGGTAGAACCAGAACATGAACAGATAGTCGTCGGCGGTGACGGGCTCTCCATCCGAGAAGCGGGCTGCCGGGTCCAGCTTGACGTACACCGTGCGCGATTCTTCATCAATTGCCCAGGATTCGGCCAGGCCGGGGTAGAGGTCTCGCGTGTCCGGGTGCACATGGGCCATGGTCATGGTGGTGTCGTCGAGCAGGAAAGTCCGGAAGCCGCCGTTGGAGTCCGGCCCGACCGTGCGCAGCGTGCGCGGGAAGTCCTGGAGGGCGGCGTTTTGCGTGCCGCCCTTTACCGCCTCGGGCGAGCCGATGTCGGGTAGATGGTCGTTGTTTTCCCACACCAGGCCAGTGGGCAAGTCAGCCGGGGTTTTGAAGCTGAAGAATTCCGGGTTGGCGGCGTAGAAGGCCTCGACCTCTGCCGTGATATCGGCAGCGCCAGCGCCGTCAGCGCTATCCGGCTGTTCCTCGGGCGACTCGCTACAGCCCGCAACGCACAGGCCCAGCAGCAGGCAGTACAGGATTTTTCTCATGGCAGGTTCCTCATGTGCGTTGGCCCTAGCGGTAAACGGAGAAGGTCTTCGGGTCGAATGATTCGCGGATGGCTTCGCCGATAAAGGTCACCAGCGTCAGCAGTGCCACCAGCGTGCCAAAGGCGGAGATCACGATCCACGGTGCGGTGCGCAGGTTGGCGGTGCCCTGCTTGAGCAACTCGCCCAGGCTGGGCGTGGGCACGGGCAGGCCGAAACCCAGGAAATCCAGCGCCGTGATAGCGGAAATGGCCGCTACCACAGTGAAAGGCATGAAGGTGATGAGTGTCGACAGCACGTTGGGCATGATGTGGCGGAAAATGATGCGCGTATTCGAGGCCCCGATAATGCGTGCGGCAGCCACGTAGTCCCGGGCCTTTTCCTTGTAGGTTTCCGTGCGCATGTAATACGTCATGCCGGTCCAGGAGAACAGCACCATCACCAGCAGCAGAATGCTGATGCGCGTCGGCACAGCCACCGTCGAGGGAATGACCGAGAAAATGATAATAACCATGTACAGGAAGGGCACGTTGGACCAGATCTCGATCACGCGCTGCAGTGCGAGGTCGAAGACCCCGCCGAAATAGCCCATGGCGCAACCGATCGCGATGCCGATCAGGTATACGGACAGTGTAAAGCCGAGGGCAAACAGCAGCGCAATACGGGTGCCGTAGAAAAGCCGCGCCAGAATGTCGCGGCTGGTGGTGTCGGTGCCGAGGTAATGCTGCGCTTCAGCGCTGGGTGGCTGGGGCCGGAACACGCCGCCGGCGGCATTGTTCTCGTAGGGGTTGTAGGGCACCAGGGGCAGCAGCAGCCAATTGCCCTCATCGGCCGCGGCGAAGCGCGCCTGCAATTCGCGGTAGTTGGTTTCGTACTGGTAGTCGAGGCCGAAGTCGCTGCCCGGATGGAAGTCGCCGTAAGTGGGGAAATACAGCTCGCCCTGGTAGCTGACCACCAGGGCCCGGCTGTTGATCAGCAGTTCGCCGCAGGCGAGCAGTGCCGAGAGGCCCACCAGAATCAGGAAGCTGTAGTAGCCGCGCTTGATCTGCCGAAAGCGGCGGAGCTTCTTGCGCGTTTGTGGGGTGAGGTTCAGCACGGTCTACTGGAACCGTATCCGCGGATCGACCAGCGCGACCAGAATGTCCGAGAGAATGTTGCCAATCAGCAGCAACAGGCTGGCCAGCAGCACCACGCCCATGACCACCGGGTAGTCGCGATCGAGGATGGCGGTCAGGCCCAGCAAGCCAAAGCCGTCGATATCGAAAATGGTTTCAATGAGGAATGATCCGGAGACCAGCAGGGTGATGTTCTGGCCGAAGGTGGTGGCGATGGGGATCAGCGAGTTGCGCACGGCGTGACGGGTGACCGATTGCCGGAACGACACCCCCTTGGCGATTGCGGTGCGTATGTAGTCCGCCGCCAGGTTGTCCATCAGGTGGTTTTTGAGTAGCAGCGTGACCAGCGCAAAACTGCCCACGAGGTAGCAGACGAGGGGCAGTATCGAGTGGCTCAGCAGGTCCAGCGCCTGTGCCCCCGGGGACAGGTCCCGAAAGTCGTAACTGACGAACCCGCCCATGGGAAACCAATCGAGGCGTACCGAAAACAGCAGTATGAGGAGTGAGCCCAGGGCGTAGCCGGGGATGGCATAGCCGATGAAAATCAGCACCGAGCTGATATTGTCGACAAAGGTGCGATGGCGTATGGCTTTCAGAATACCCAGGGGTATGCACACGGCATAGGTGATCACCAGGGTCACCAGCCCGTAGTAGAGCGACACGGGAAAGCGTTCACTGATCACGTCCCAGACCGGCTCGTTGTAGCGATAGGAACTGCCCAGGTCCCCGCGCAGCACCTTGCCCAGCCACGCGGCGTAGCTCTGCAGTACGGGCTTGTCGAAGCCGTAGTACTCGCGCAGGCGATCCAGTTGTGCCTCGGAAATGGCCATGCCCTGCCCCGCCATTTGCGAGCCGCCGCCGGACAGGTTCATCTGCTGGGTTTCCATGATGGCGCGTTCAAGCGGGCCGCCCGGCACCAGGCGGGTAATGGCGAAGACGATAATGGTCACGCCAATGAGTGTGGGGGGAACGAGCAACAGGCGTCTGAGAAAGTAGTCGCGCATGCGATGTCCGGTGGTGCCTCGGTCGTGTTCCCTGCTGTACGGTGCGCCAGCGTGACGTTGGATGGTGCCACAAAGCCACCCTCGGGCAAAGCGTTGGTCGCGATCTCATCCGCTCTGGCGCCAGCCGCGTAAGCCATGACATTGTGGACGGTGTGAAAACACCCTGTAGGGATAGAGGTAAACGATGCCAGAAGGCCCTGAAATCCGACGTGCGGCAGACAGGATTGCTGCTGTACTGGAGGGGCGCAGGGTGGAGACCGTGCGGGTCGGTTTGCCGCGCCTGCAAAAAGCGGTGGCACAGTTGCAGGGTCACAGGGTGCAGGCAGTGGAAACCCGGGGCAAGGCCATGCTGGTGCATTTCGAGCACGGTCTGACCGTGTATTCACACAATCAGCTCTACGGCGTCTGGCGCGTGGTGTCAGGGCACGCGTTGCCCGAAAGCAGGCGGTCTTTGCGCCTGTTGCTGCAAACCGCAACTGACTCCGCCATTCTTTACAGCGCCTCGGATATCAGCGTGTGGCCAGTGGAGGAGCTCGGGTTGCATCCTTTTCTGGCCCGACTGGGCCCCGACATCATGGCCGCGGACCTTGCCTGGCGGACGATCGCGCAGCGCCTGCAGAGTCCGCAATTCACCGGGCGCAAACTCGCCAGCCTGTATCTGGACCAGGGTTTCCTTGCCGGCATCGGCAATTATTTGCGCAGCGAAATCTTGCATGAGGCTTCCCTGCACCCGCTGCGGCGGGCGGCGAGCCTGAGTTCCGGTGAGCGTGGCCGACTGGCGCGTGCGACGCTTGCTATCAGTCGGCGCAGCTACCACACGGGAGGCGTGACACTGGCGGCACCGCTGGCGCGATCGCTGCAGCGCCGTGCGCTGGAATGGGAGCAGCGCCGGTTTGCCGTGTTTGGGCGTGCGGAGTCACCCTGCTACCGCTGCGGCACACGCATTGTGCGCAGGGAGTTCAATAGCCGCCGCCTTTACTTCTGCCCTGTATGCCAAGTGGAGTGATGGTCGGCGGGCGAGTGGCGCCCGCCTGCTAGCGGTTGCTGTTCAGGCGCTGTTGGCGTCGCCAGTCCCAGGGTGGCATCGGATCATCGGCCGCCCATAAACCGCGTTGCGCCGAGCGCGCGTCCCGTTCGGCGGCTTCCAGGGCGTGCTCCTGGCGCGCGAAATACTGATACCACCAAGCGTGGCCCTGCTGCACCATTGCGAGGTTCACATTGCGCCCATCAGCATATACTGTGCCGACCTTGCGGCCGTAGTCGTCCTCTTCAATGACCACTACGCCGAGGCGTTTACCCGACACCAGCGCGACCAGCGCCTCGCGGGCGCGATCGCCGTGGGGCTGGTCCCTCTCTGGGGCGTCAATGCCGTAAAAGCGCACTTTGTGCTGCGTGTTGCCTGCATCCAGCAGCGACAGGGTATCGCCATCGGCGATCCTGACCACGCGACCGGTGAGGTCGAACTGTGTGGGCGCTTGCCCCTCGCGCGCGGCGCCTGCGGTTTCCAGCGAGTCCACCGCCTTGCCCCAGCCAGTGTCCTCTCCGCGAGTGCCGGAGAATGTGTCCAGTGCCTGTCTGTGCCAGTTGATTTCGCCGTCGGTCGCGAGCTGGAACAGACTGAGGGCCAGCAACACCACGGCGATGCGCACCAGGTTACGAGGGGAGAGCATGGAGAAGCGTTTCATAGGCGTGGCGTGTGTCGGGTCAGGTGGCACTATACCGCAGCCGTTGGCGCGAGCGCACGGCGGTCCGGCACTGTGGGTTCAGGCTTTCAGCGAGCTCGGCGTAATACTCAGGGTTTCCCCTTCGCTGCTCACCATGATTTCGCCGTCACTGAGGGTGCACTGCAACTGCAGTCCCGGGCGGGCCATGTCTGCCAGGCTGCGCAGGCTGCTGTCGCCAACCTGCCATACGCTGAGGTGTTTAAACCGTTCCAGGGCGGCGCCGTGCTTCTGCCACCACACCGGTACCGCGCGGTCGCCGTAAGTGTATAGGATTACTTTTTGCCCGCGCGAACAGGCCTTGCGCAGCCGGTCGGGGTCGGGCGTGCCGAGCTCGATCCACAGCTCGATGCTGCCGGTGAGGTCTTTCTGCCACAGGTCGGGCTCGTCGTCGGTGCTGATACCGCGGCCAAAGCTCAACTGCTCGTTGGCATGCAGGGCGAACGCCAGTACGCGCAGCATCATGCGCTCCTCGGTCTCCGAGGGGTGGCGCGCCAGTGTGAGTGGAAAATCGCCATAGACGTGACGGTCGAGGTCGGCGACGTTGAGGTCCATTTTGAAAATGGTCGATTTCAGGGCCATGGTACGGAGCTGCTCGTGAGGCGGGTGGGCACTATAGCCCAGCGCAGCGGCTCAGGCACGTGGCACTGCGCTGCGGGCGCGCAGCCGTGGTATCAGCGCCGGTGTGCGCGCCTTGTAGGCCTGCCAGTCCGGGTTTTGCCCCCAGCGTTGCTCGGCCTTGCGTTCCAGCAGCGGTATGCCGCTGACGCGGGTTAACAGCAGAAATACGAACAGCGGTGAGATCAGCGTGGCCCACTGCCAGCCTGCAAGTGCCGGCAGGGCCATCAGTGCAATGCCGAGCCAGAGGAGAATCTCACCGAAGTAATTGGGATGGCGGGAGTAGGCCCAGAGCCCGGTATCGATAAAGCGCTCCGCGCTGTTTGCGTGTCGAAAGCGCCGCTTCTGCTGGTCGGCGACCACTTCCACCACAAAGCCGAACAGCCATAGTATCAACCCGGTGATCGCCAGGCCTCCGGGTTCGGCTGCACGCCCGCTGCTGATCGCCGCCAGCGCGCAGCCGGCAGTAATCACCACCCAGAGCCCCTGCAGGGTCCAGGTGAACAGGAAACGGCCGGCATAGGGCTTGATCCGGTCGAAGCGTGAGTCTTTGCCATCGGCGCGAATGCGCAGAAACAGGAAGCTGCCCAGGCGCAGTGCCCACAGGCTGATGCAGCCTGCCAGCAAAAGGCCCAGCGCGCTCTGGTCGGGTGTCAGGGCCACGGCCAGCCAGGTGACCGACAGGTAGGTGAGGGCGCCGGTCAGGTCGTAGAAAGCTTCGGTTTGCAGTCGCCAGGCAGGGAGGAAGGCCAGCCACTGGATTGTGAACGCCAGCAATGCACACAGGGCAAACACCGGTATTCCCTGCCAGCTTGTGCCGGTGTGGCTGCCCGCGGCGGCCATACCCAGGCCGAGGCCGAGTACAACGCCAAAACGTAGCAGTGTTTGCCCCATGCCGGTATCTCCGTAGTGCTGGCGGGGCCCCGGGTTCGGCGCCCATCCTGAGGGGCAAGACTAGCACAGGTATTTTCAGGCAGGGCCGGCCAAAAATTTTGCCCTGCGCGGGTGTTCACGGAGATAATGCGAGCGGTTCTCCAACTGAGGAATGCTCATGATAAATGCTCCTGCAACGCCGGCCCCTGCCGAGGTGTTTGCTGAACAGGTCGTGTGGATTACCGGTGCCTCCAGCGGTATCGGGGCGGCGCTGGCTGTCGAGTTTGCTGCCGCCGGTGCGCGGCTGGTGTTGTCGGCGCGCCGCCGTGACAGGCTGGAGGCAGTGCGTAACCAGTGCATTGAGGCGGGAGCGCCCCCCAACGATGTGCTTGTGCAGCCGCTGGATGTGGCCGCGGCCGAGGCCATGCCGGCCACGGTCGATGGCGTGCTGGCGCACTTCGGCCAGATTGATCTGCTGATCAACAACGCGGGTATTTCCCAGCGCTCGATTTGCCTGGACACAGACCTTGCCGTCTACCGCCGACTGTTCGAGGTGGACGTGCTGGGGCAGATTGCCCTGACCAAACAGGTGCTGCCGCACATGGTCGCGCGCGGCCAGGGGCATATCGCAGTCACGGCGAGCGTGGCCGGCAAGGTGGGGGCGCCTTTGCGCACCGGCTATTGTGCGGCCAAGCATGCAGTAATGGGGTTTTTTGACGCCTTGCGCACCGAAGTGGCGCATCTGGGTGTCAAGGTGACGACCATAGTGCCAGGTTACATTCGCACCGATATTGCCCGACAGGCGCTGACAGGCACTGGCGCCGAGGCGGGCGACGTTGAAGACGATGTCGACAATGGCATGGACGTGGTCGAATGTGCCCGGGTGATTCTGCAGGGCTTCTGCAACGGCACGGAAGAAATCGAGGTGGGCAATGGGCCTGAAATGGGCCTGCTGGAATTGAAGCGCAAGGACCCAACGGCGACCTTCAGGGCCCTTGAGGGCATGGCGGCGGAGGTGCTGGCGCGCAGCCGCCCATAGACGTTGAGGCTGCTCACCGCCCCGCAGGCAGCGGGGCGCGCTGTCTGGCGCTTAGGCAGTGGTGGGGGCCCCCAGAATCTGGGCGACGAATTGCAGGTGTTCGGCGGCTTCGTGCCCCAGTGGCGTGAGGAAGCCGCCATCTTCCTGGTCGATCAGGCCCTTGCCGTACAGGCGCTGCGCCGCCGCAATCATCTCCGGATTCGCATTACTGTGCACCTTGAGGCCCACTTGCGCGCTGCTGAGGTCGAACTTCAGCAGCAATTCGATTTCCTCTATCTGTTCTCTGGGCAGGGTCATGTTCTTCTCTCGTATGAGCGGGCTTTCAGCATAGCGGAAATACGTCGTGGCTGCGCGCACAGCGGCTGCGCATGCGGGTCACTCGAAGCGCTGCGCAATGGGCACCGGCTCCAGGCGCACAATGGCCGAGGGTTTCGCACCTCTATCGTCCAGCGCGAGGTAGAGATATCCGTCCGGTCCGGTGCGCACGTCGCGCAGGCGCCCGATGTCGCGCGCGAGGGTCTCCTCGTGTACAACCTTGCCGTCCTCCATGCCCAGCAACGTCAGTTGCTGTCCGGACAGGCCGCCGGCAAACAGGTACCCGTCCCAGTTAGGGAAGGCGCTGCCCCGGTACAAGGCCAGACCGGAGGTGGCAATCGAGGGCACCCAGATCTTCAGCGGCTGTTCCATGCCGTCCGCGTGTGTGGTGGCGTGGATGGTGGTGCCGACGCCGTAGTTCACGCCGTAGCCGATCACAGGCCAACCATAGTTTGCGCCGGGTGTAATACGGTTCAGCTCATCGCCCCCCTGGGGGCCGTGCTCAGTGATCCACAGTGTGCTGCTCGCGCGATCCAGGGCCATGCCCTGCGGGTTGCGGTGGCCGTAACTCCAGGTCTCCGGCAGTGCCTTGGCGTCTTGCACGAATGGGTTGTCGGCTGGTATGCGACCGTCGTCGTGCAAACGGACGATCACGCCGTGATGATCCGAGAGCTGCTGTGCGGGATGCGCGGCCAGGTCGCCGGTGGGCGGTACCTGGCGGTCGCCCACGCTGATGAACAGATAGCCCTGCTCGTCAAACGCCAGGCGGGAACCGTAGTGCCCGCGGCCGCGGGACTGCGCTACGAAAACCTCTTCCACGTCGCTCAGTGCGCCATCGCTATAGCGGCCGCGAATGACCGCCGTGGTGGATTCTTCATCCTCCAGCGGCTTCGAGTAGGACAGATAGAGCAGACGATTGCTGGCAAAGTCCGGGTGCAGCACAACATCCAGTAAGCCACCCTGGCCTTTGTAAAAGACTTCCGGCACGCCGCTCACCGGCTGCTCCAGCAAACGGCCCTCGCGCACAATGCGCAGGCGGCCCGGCTGTTCGGTCACAAGCATGTCGCCGTTGGGCAGGAACGCCATGGACCACGGGCGAATCAAGCCGTCCACCACCGGCACGATGCGGTAGTCATGGTAGGTGGAATGGCGGACTTCCTGGGATTGACCGGAGGCAGCGCCGGCAAACAGCAGCAGGGCGCAGGGGAGTAGTGTTCTGGCCAGGGCTCGCATGAGTCTCTCTCAGTGACAGTACAGAGAACAGTATAGCGACTTGTGTGCGGATTCTCGAAGTCCCACTCGGCCAGATGGATCTTGCTTCCTGCACCCGCCGGTGTAAGTATCGTCGGCAATCGTTCCGGATGTGTGGTGTCATGTTGTTGCGCGCGCTTGTTGTTGTGGTTTGCCTGCTCGGCTCTGTTTCGGTTCGGGCAGAGGAGGCTTTTGCGGCTTGCCTGGAGGCCCTGCAGGGACAGGCGCGAGCAGCTGGAGTGGCAACGCAGATAGTGGATGATGTGGTGCCTACGCTGCAGCAGCAGGCGCGTGTGCTGGAGCTGGACGGCAAGCAGCCGGAATTCGTCCAGACCTTCGCCCAGTACTTCAATGCGCGTGTGTCCGAGAGCCGCATCGAGCAGGGCAGGGCGCTGTACGCGCAGCACCGTGAGTTCCTGGCACAGCTACAGCGGGAATACGGCGTACCCGGTCACTACCTCGTGGCTTTCTGGGGGTTGGAGACCAATTTCGGCTCCTATCTCGGGCGCATGCCTACGCTTGATTCCCTGGCGACCCTGGCCTGCGATACCCGCCGCGCCGATTTCTTCGGCACTGAATTCATCGCCGCACTGCAGTTGCTGGAGCGGGAGGGCTTGAGCCCTGTCGACATGCAAGGCTCATGGGCCGGCGCTGTGGGGCACACCCAGTTCATGCCCTCCAACTATCTGCGCTATGCGGTTGACGGTGACGGTGATGGCCGGATCAACCTGTGGCGCAGCGAGCGCGACGCCCTGGCGTCCGGCGCGCGCTTCCTGCGCGACCTGGGTTGGGTTCCGGCGCTGCGCTGGGGCCGTGAAGTGCGCCTGCCAGCGGAGTTTCGCTACGAGTTGGCACTGTCCGGCGAGGCCTTGCCGCTCGCCGAGTGGGCGCGTCTGGGAGTGATGCGCAGTGACGGCGCAGCCCTGCCCACCGCGGAGCTGCAGGCGTCGCTGCTGGTGCCCGCCGGCGCGTCGGGACCGGCGTTTCTCGTGTATGACAATTTCGACGTGATCATGCGCTGGAACCGCTCCGAGTCCTACGCACTGTCGGTGGGGCATCTGGCAGACCGTATCGCGGGCGCCGGGCCTCTGCAGCAGGCGCCGCCGGCGAGCCAGCAGCCGCTGGCGCGCGCGGATGTGCTGGCTCTGCAGCAGGGGCTGAATGCACTGGGCTTCGACGCCGGCGCCGAGGACGGCCTGTTCGGCTCGGGAACGCGTGCCGCCCTCAGTCGCTTCCAGCGCAGCGTGGGCGCCGTGGCGGACGGCTATCCCAGCGCGGAGATCCAGCAGCGCCTGCAGGAGGTAGTACGCGGCAGTCTGCAGGACTCGGCGGGCGCTGCGGGAGACAGCTAACGCTCCAGCGTCGGCTGCAGCATGTCATCGTGCTCGGCCATGTTCCAGGGCAGGCTGGCTGGGGAGATATGCAGGAAATGCAGGTGTTTCTCCAGCTGGTCGAGGATGTCGGTGATGATGTCGTGCTGGTCGAAGCCGTAGATGTCATAGGACTGTCCGCCCCGGCGCAGGAACACTTCGGCGCGGTAGTAGTGCGCAACGTCCGCGCCGTGATGTGTCATCTCCGGGAACGCGTAGTGGGGCAGGCTGTGCTCCAGCAGGCGAATCTCGTAGATAAAGTCCACGGCCTCCTCTTTGGTTACCTCCAGCCACAGGCGTGCGGGTGCCTCTTCTTCGTGAAGCGTTGCATGCCATCCCTGCTTGTCGAGTTCGCGCTGTACACGCCACATGGCCTTGCGCACGGTGGTGGTGGCGAACTGTTCAACGTCTTCCCTGTCGGGGAATGTGACCAGCCCCGCCAACCGTCGCCGCCAGAGGCCGCGGCCGCTGGTGCCGGATAGGCGGGTTTGCACGCCGGTGTTCAGGCTGGTGTGGTGGTGGCCTTCAATGACCAGTGCGCGCCACATGCCCAGCGCCGCGGCAATCATGATCAGGGAAAACGGCAGGGCACTGGCGATGGTCATGGTTTGCAGTGCACCGAGGCCGCCGGCGAGCAAGAGGGCGGCGGCCACTGCCCCTTCGCTGCTGGCCCAGAACACGCGCTGCCAAACCGGCGTCACAGGAGCGCCCCCTGAGGCGAGGGAGTCAATCACCAGTGAACCGGAGTCTGAGGAGGTGACAAAGAAAGTGACGATGAGAATCACCGTCAGGAAGGAGACCACTGCAGAAAAGGGCAGCCGCTCGAACAGTTTGAACAGCGCCACGGCATGGTCTGCCTGCACTTCGCCGATCAAGGTGTGATAGCCCTCGTTCATGATCAGGTGCAGCGCGGTGTCGCCAAAGATGGAAAACCACATGAAGGTGAATATCGTGGGCACGAACATCACGCCGACGACAAATTGCCGTATGGTGCGACCCCGGCTGATCTTGGCAATGAACAGGCCGACGAAAGGTGCCCAGGCGATGGTCCAGCCGAAGATGAACAGGGTCCAGTTGCCAATCCAGTCACTGCGCGAATAGGCCTGCAGGTTGAAAGTGCGCTCGACGATGTGGTTCAGGTAGCTGCCCGTGTTCTGCAGGAAGCTCTCCAGAATGTGCACCGTGGGGCCCACGCTGAAGACGAACAGCATCAGCGCTACCGCCAGCGCCATATTGAGGATGGATAGCCGTTTGACGCCTTTGTCCATGCCGGCCACCACGGAAAAGATCGCCAGCCCGGTGATGACCACGATGGCGATGATCTGCACGGTCACGTTGACGGGAATCTGCGGCCACAGGTAGTTGATGCCGGCGTTGATCTGCGCGACCGACAACCCCAGCGTGGTGGCAATGCCGAACATGGTGCCCAATATCGCGAACACATCCACTGCGTGGCCGATCGGCCCGTGGATACGGTCGCCGATCAGCGGGTAGAGCGCCGAGCGGATGGACAGGGGCAGGCCGTGACGAAACGCAAAATAGGCGAGCACCAGGCCCACCAGCCCGTAAATGGCCCAGATGTGAAAGCCCCAGTGGAAAAAGGCGATCTGCATGGCCTGGCGCGCCGCGTTCACAGTTTCTGCGGCGCCCGCAGGCGGAGATGAGTAATGCAGCACGGGCTCGGCGACGCCGAAAAACAGCAGCGCAATGCCGTAGCCGGCGGAAAAGAGCATGGCGAACCAGGCGGGGAAGCTGTATTGCGGGTCGGCGTGGTCCGGCCCCAGCTTGATATTGCCCCAGCTACTGAAAGCCACCACAACAATGAACATCAGGAAGAATGCCACCGACAACATGTAGAACCAGCCGAAGGTAGTGGTAATCCAGGCCAGGGACGAACTGAACAATTGTCCCGCGAGATCCGGGCTGCTGATAGTGCCGACAACAAGCAGCACAATCACCACGAGCGCCGGAATAAACACCGGAAGCAGGACCGTAGAGCGGGGTGTTACGGCGGGTTGCGCCTCGTTCATGCAGGGTTCCTCAGCCCGCACTCAAGGTCGGACTCAATTCACGGGAGCGCCAAGCAGGGTAGCAGACGGGGCCGCACAGGTGTACCGCGGCAAAGTGGGGCGCCGTGGGCAATTCTGTTACTGTGCAGCTTCGCCTGCCCCTGCGTTCCTGCCGGGGCGTTCGAGTTAATAACGGAGACCCCCCATGACTGTTCCCGAGAACCGCCAATTCCGCCTTAAGGCGCGCCCCACTGGCCGCATTGAGCGCAGCCATTTCGATTTCGCCACCCAGCCCGCGCCTGAGCCGGGCCCGGGGCAGGCACTGGTGCGGGTGCAATACCTCAGCCTGGATCCGACCAACCGTATCTGGATGAGTGACATGGACCAGTACATGCCGCCGGTTGCCATTGGTGAAGTGATGCGCGGTGGCGGCATTGGCGTGGTGATGAAGTCGGAGTCCGACCGCTATCAGGTGGGCGATCATGTCATGGGCTTGACCGGCTGGCAGGACTATTGCCTGGCTGATGAGGGGGAGAATGCCATGGCGGTACTGCCCGCCAACCTGCCCATTCCACTGTCGGCGATGCTCGGTGCCTGCGGTATGACGGGTCTTACCGCCTACTTCGGGCTGCTGGAAATCGGCCGGCCGCAGGTGGGAGAGACGGTACTGGTCTCCGCCGCTGCCGGCGCGGTGGGCTCGGTAGTCGGGCAGATCGCCAAAATTCGTGGTTGCCGCGTTGTGGGCATAGCCGGCGGTGAAGCGAAGTGTCGCTACCTGCTCGACGAACTCGGTTTTGATGCAGCGGTGGATTACAAGGCCAGCGACTGGCGTGAACAGCTGGCTGCAGCCACCCCGGACGGGATCGACGTCAACTTCGAGAACGTGGGGGGCGAGATCATGGAAGCGGTGATGGCGCGGATGAACCTGTTCGGGCGCATGCCCCTGTGTGGCATGATCTCCGGCTACAACAGCGGCGAACCGATGCGCGCGGATTTCTCGTCCATCCTCATGCGTCGTATTGAAGTACGGGGCTTTATTGTCTCCGACTTCATGGACCGTTTCCCCGCCGCTACGCAAGAGCTGGCAACGTGGTACCTCGAGGGCCGCCTGAAGCATCAGGAAACCGTGATCGATGGCCTGGAGCAGGCCCCCGAGGCGGTCAACCTGCTGTTCGACGGCGGCAACAGGGGCAAGCTGGTGGTGCGGGTCAGCGACGACTGACGCAGCCGACACCCAGTGCACTTTTCAGGCGGGCAATTTCCCCCGGGTTGAGCAGCGGGTCGCCGGTGCGCTGGCGCCACTGCATCAGCGCCGCCTGCATATTGCCCAGGCGCTGCGCCTGGGTCGGTTTCTGCGCCAGGTTGCTGGTTTCGAACGGGTCGTTCCGCAGGTCATAGAGTTCGAATTCCGGCGGCTGAAACAGGTTGCGGTAGGTCGGGTTCCAGCCGGGTGCCGGGCGCACCGTAGGGCTCAAGCGCGTATTGCCGATATAACTCAGGGGGTTGCGGCAGGCGCTGTCGAGGTTGTGGATCAACTTGTAACGCGCCGTGCGTACGGCGCGCCGTGGGTAGAAGTGCTCCGGTGCGTGCGCGTTGTACTCTGCAAACAATACGCCGCGCCACTGCGCGGGTGTATTACCACCGAGTAGGGGGCGCAATGAGCGCCCTTCGGTGCGCGGGGGGGCTATCCGCGCAGCTTCCAACAAGGTGGGCATCAGGTCCACCGTCGATACCAGCGCTTCGCTGCGCAGTCCCGCGCGGCTGGTGCCTGGCCAGTGAATGATCAATGGCACGGCCACGCCCGCCTCGTAGGCAGTGGTTTTGGCGCGACTGAAGGGCGCACCGTGGTCGCTGACGAAGACCACCACGGTGCGGTCCAGCACCCCCGCCCGCTTGAGCTCCTGGAGTAACAACCCCACCCCGGTATCCAGCCGGCTGATGCCGTTGTAGTAGGAGGCGACTTCGCTGCGAATCTGCGGACTGTCGATACCCAGAAACGGAAGCGGGGTAACATCCGCGGCGGTGTAGGGGGCGGCGGGCAGCCCCAGGAACTGGTCTGCGTCGCTGTCGTAGGGACGGTGCGGATCGAAGTAGTTCACGTAGAGGAAAAAGGGCTTTGTGCCTCGCTGGCGAACAAAGTCGCCCGCCACCCGGGCGACACGGCGCACATCGCGGCTTTCTATGGCGCCGTTCTGGTCGTTCCAGCGCCGGTCGAAAGGAAACGCCGCGGGCGGGTCGATGTGAAGCTTGCCGATAATGCCGTTGAAATAACCTGCCGAGCGCAACAAGCCGGGCAGGGTGGGGAGCCCGGGTCGCAAGCGAAATTCTTCATGCTGACCGGCCAGGCCGATCTGCCCATGCTGGTGGGGATAGAGCCCGGTGAGCATGGAGGCTCGCGATGAACTGCAGGACGCCTGCGAGACCCAGGCGCGCTCGAAGAGCACACCCTGGGCCGCCAGTGCGTCCAGGTTGGGTGTCTGCGCCATTGGATCGCCGTAGGCACCGAGAGACTTGCCCAGGTCGTCCGCGGTGATAAGCACAATGTTCAGGCGCTGCGCCTGCGCCGGTGAGAAGTTCCGTTCGGGCAGGCTGATGCCCGCGGCGGCAGGTGCTGTCGCGCAAAGCCACAGCAGCAGGCCGGGTAGCCAGGAGAGGCGGCGCATGAAATGGGTTCTCGTCAGTCGCAGCGGCGTTCAGAAGGTGGTGTGTCCAGCAGGGACTGCAGGAGCACGGGACGGTCGGTCATTATAGCATCGACCCCCAGCGCCATCATCTGCAGCATGTCTTCGCAGGCATTGATGGTCCACACCTGAACGGCCAGGTTGGCGGCGTGTGCGTCGGCGACAAAATCCTCGTTGACTACCTGCAGGAAGAAACCCTCGGGCAGCTGCCCGTCGCCAGTAATCTGGCTGGTGTCAGGTGGTACCTGAAAGGATACGTGCTCCGGCACCGGCGGGATTATGCCGGGTCCCTGTGCGGCCAGTACCAGGCCGGTGCCCTGGCCCAGTGGCACGGAGGTGGGGATGCAGGGCGCAGCCTGCTTGAAGGCCGTGGCGGCTTCGTCGACGAATGACGCCGCGATGATGTCGCTGGTGCGCCCGTAGCGCAGCAGCAAGGTCGCGATCTGTTGTTCGTAGTCGCCTATACCGTCCAGGTCGGGTTTCAATTCCACGTTCAGGAGATTCCCGGCAAAGCGCTGTAGCGCCTCCTCCAGGGTGGGGATACGGAAATCCTCCCGGCTGTACCCGGGGGGTGGCGGGCGATCGCCGGTGGCGATGCCGCGAAACACGTAGTCGGCCTCCGGGCGATCGCGCGGAGTGCCAACGCCAGGCACAAACCAGTACGCGGCGTCGAACTCGCGCAGCTCAGCCAGCGTCAGGTCCACAACCTGCCCCTCGCCATTGGTGGTGCGATCCACGCTCAGGTCGTGGAGGATCACCAGCTCGTTGTCGAGGGTCTGGTAAACGTCCATTTCCAATACGTCGGCGCCAACCGTGGCCACCTCGGCGTAGGCATAAAGCGTGTTTTCGGGGAAGTCGATCACACCGCCCCGGTGGGCGTAGTTGAGCGGATCGGCACCGAACACGCGCCAGGGGTTGGGCTCTTTCAGCGCCGGGCTCGTGCACTGTGCATCGTCATTGGCGATGGTGCCCAGCGCCGCGTCACCGGTGGCTTCTGCGTTGCCGTCAACGGTGTAAACCAGGCGCAGTGTCTTGGCCGGCTCGTCAGCCGCGTTGCCAAACACATCAACGGTGATAGCGGCGCTGAGTGCCCCCGGCTCGAGGGTGACTTCACCTTCGGCAGGCAGGAAGTCGACATCGGGCTGTGCGCTGTCGCCCTCTGTGCGGTAACGCACACGCACGGCGGCCGGCTGAGCCTCGGTCATGCTGATCCGAAAGCGGAGCGCATTCATTTCCCCTGGCGCACCCTCCGGGATGGCGGTGGGCGCTATGCTCAGCGACGAGGGCGGCGGCGGTGGTACATCAGTACCGTCGGAGCAGCCCGCCAGCAAAGCAATGGCGAGCGGAAGAAGCAGCGGTCGGGATGTATTCACAGGGAACAGTTCCTTGGTGGGAGGCGCATAACGCTACGCAATTTCCGTGACAATCGCTAGCGCAGCTCGTTAGCGAATAGCGACAGGGTTGATAATGGCCTGCACGGCACCGACAAAGCGTGGCTGCCCGAGCACAAACAGGAACTCCTGCACCTGATCCGCCACCAGGGCGCGCGTGTCCATGTTTTCCAGTATGTAAACGCCCTGGCGTGCGAGCAGTTCCTGATGGGCCGGGAACAGTACCTCGGCTTTATCGCCGGGCAGGGCGTCGAGCCCCCAGGTGTCTGCCCCCACCGCGACCACGCCGAGCTCCCCCAGGTAGCGTGCGCCGTCCTCACCCAGGCCGGGTTCGCCCGCCATGAAGCGGGCCGGGTCACTGTCGGCGATCGACAGCCAGCCGGTATGGAACAGCACCACGTCACCCTGTTTCAGGCGCACATTCTGGGCACGGGCGGCGGCTTTGATGTGTTCACTGTTGAACACGGTGCCCGCATCCAGCATGGGTTGGTTGAAGTGCGCGGCCATGTTGAGCAGCACGCCGCGGCTGACGATGGGGGGCAGGCTGTCGATGCTGAACGTGGTGAGGCCGGTCACTGTGACGAATTCGCTGGCGTGCTTGCCGTTGTAGTAGCGATGATCGATGCCGAGGTGGCCGAGGCCATCGATCTGGCTGCCGATACCCATCCAGGTTTGCAGCAGGTCGTCGTTGGAGGTCATACGATTCGAAGCCATCGGTGTGCCCAGGCCGTCATCCAGTTGCAGCACTGTCATGGCGTAGCGGCGCGGCCCGTAGGCGGGTGAGTTTGGCCCCGTCGGTACGCCCAGGGCGTAGGTTTTACCGGTGGTCACCAGCCGCGCGGCCTCCACGACAATCTCCGGTGACAGGAAGTTGATGGCGCCCAGCGTGTCATCCGCGCCGTGGCGAGAGGGGTACCAGTCATCCGCCAGTGCCGGAGTCGCGAGCAGCAGTGCTGCCAGAAGTGTTCGCAGTTGAGCCTTGCGTGAAGCTGTCATGCCGAGATTCCTCAGTCTTGTTATCGTTGCGGCCTGTAGTCGCCAGCCGCTCTGGGATAGCATACGGTGCCAGACCCCGTCGACCAAGAGGATTCACCCGTCATGAAAATCATTGTTGCGCTGCTGTCCGCGCTACTGGCCGCCTGCCAGGCGGGTGCGCCGGCGCCCCAGGCCTCAGCCCCCGCGCTGAGCGCCTGCGATATGAGCGAGAACCTGCTGGGCAATCCGGGTTTTGCCAGTGAGGGCGAAAGCGGTTCCCGCCGCCCCTGGTCCGGCTCACAGCACGCCGGCGAGCCCTCTTTCACCACGGAAGTGGATGACGGCGTGTTGACCATCGAGAAAATTGCCACCCAGCCGTGGTTCAAGTTCAGCCAGGCCCCCAGAGCCCGTCCCCTGCGAGGCGAGCAGTTGCTGTTTCAGGCGGAGCTGAAACTGGCGCTGGATACCCATGAGGTTATCCACGGCTTCAAGCGCGGCGGCGGTGCGCAGATTCTCATCTGGGGCGACCCTGACCCGGTGATGGGCGGTGATCGCCTGATGCTGGAAAGCACCCTCGAGCACGAGCCGCATCTGGGGCAGACGGACTGGTTCACGGTACGTATCCCGGTGAGTGTGCCGGCAACGGCCACGCGGATGAACGTGGGCTTTGTGCACCAGGCCAACGGGGTGATGCAGGTGCGTAATCCCGGCCTGTATCGCTGTGCCCCGTGAGCCTGCCTCGACGCCTGCAGGCGCTCCTGCTGCACCTGTCGTTGACCTGGCTGGCAGCGACGGCTAGCGCTGAGCAGGTCGTCATGCCTGTGAGTTTTGACGAGGTGTTGGCCGCGCAGTCTGCGTCGCACAGTGGACAGTTTGCCTACGGTGCGGCACAGAGCCAGTATGCCCGGCTCTGGCGGGCGCCTGTTGCCCACGAGCCGGCGCCGGTGGTGGTTCTGGTGCACGGCGGTTGCTGGCTGCAGGCGTACGACGTGGCACATATCGCGCCGCTGGCCAGCGCGCTTGCCGCGGCCGGTTTCGCGGTGTGGGCGCCTGAATACCGGCGGCTGGGTGAGCCCGGGGGCGGCTGGCCGGGCAGTGCCGAAGATGTGCTGGTGGCGGTTCAGGCCCTGCGCGAACTGGGCCCGGCCCATGTGGACCTGCAACGCGTGGTGCTAGCCGGGCACTCCGCGGGCGGTCAGCTCGCGCTGTGGGCCAGTGCCGCGTTACCCGGCGATGGCGAGGCTGGCCTGCGGGTGCGCGGGGTCATCGGGCTTGCAGCCATCACCGACCTTCACGACTATGCGGCGGGCAATAACAGCTGCCAACAAGCCGCTGTGCGCTTTCTCGGCGGGCGGCCCGACGAGGTGCCCGCGCACTATGCTGCGGCGTCCCCGCGAGAATTGACCCTGCCTCAGGCGACCATTCTGCTGCATGGCGATGTCGATCCCATTGTGCCTCTCGCGCAGGCACAGGCGATCACCGCGGCCGAGATGCGGGTTGTGGAGGGCGCGGGACATTTCGACCTGATTCACCCGGACACGGCCGCTTTCCCCGCGCTTGTGCGGGCACTGAACGATGTGCTGGAGCAACCATGAAAGACGCCGCCGCACTGGATGCAGACGATGCCCTCGGGTATCTGCGCGGACGTTTTCAGCTGCCAGCAGACACCGTCTACCTGGACGGCAATTCACTCGGCGTGCTACCGGCTGCCGTGCCGGCGCGGCTGGCGCAGTTACTTCGCGACGAGTGGGGCCAGGACCTCATCAGCAGCTGGAATCGCCACGACTGGATCGGGATGCCGGTTGCCGTTGGCGAAAAAATTGCCGGGCTGCTCGGCGCCGGCCCCGGGCAGGTCATTTGCTGCGACAGTATTTCGGTCAACCTGTTCAAGCTGCTCACCACCGCGCTGCAGTTGCGGCCCGGGCGCACCGTGATTCTCAGCGAAGAGGGCAACTTTCCCACCGATCTGTACCTCACCCAGGGCATCAGTGACCTGCTCGGTACTGCGCGCTGCTCGGTGCGCAGTGTGCCGCCGGAGGAGTTGATCAGCGCCATGGCCGAGGATGTCGCCGTGCTCATGCTCACCCAGGTGAATTTCCGCGACGGCAGCCTGCACGATATGCAGGCACTGACGCGTGCGGCGCATGACCGGGGCATCCTCGTACTCTGGGATTTGGCCCACAGCGCCGGTGTGCTGCCGATTGAACTGGATGCCTGGCAGGTGGATATGGCGGTGGGCTGCGGCTACAAGTTTCTCAATGGCGGGCCGGGCGCGCCGGCCTTTGTCTACCTGGCATCGCGTCATCAAAACCAGGTGGCGCAGCCGCTGTGTGGTTGGCTGGGGCATGCGCAGCCCTTTGCCTTCGAGCCGGGCTATCGCCCCGCGGCGGGGGTGCAGCGCTACCTTGCCGGGACCCCGGGTATCCTCGGCATGGCCGCCCTGGACACGGCTCTGGACTGTTTTGCCGGTGTGTCGATGACCGCCCTGCGCGCAAAGTCCCTCGCGCTCTCTGGTTATTTCATCAATGGCCTGCAGGAAGAATTGCACGGTGGTGTGCTGCGCCTGCTCACGCCGCGCGATGCGTCGCGCCGGGGCAGCCAAGTGGCGCTGTCGCACCCTCACGCCTGGGGGGTGTCCCAGGCGCTGATTGCCGCCGGGGTTATTGTCGATTTTCGTGAGCCGGACGTTGTGCGTTTCGGGTTCGCGCCGCTGTACAACAGCTTCTCTGACGTGGCTTATGCGCTTGGCCGGCTGCGGCACATTCTCGCCACCGAGGCTTACCGCGATGCCCGCTTCAGTGAGCGGCCCCGGGTCACTTGAATACCCACTCGTCCCGGCGGCTGCTATCCTGCCGTTGCCGCGATCCTGCCTGCCGGAGACTGTCATGCCCTGTTTATTGCGCCACCGAGCCCTGCTCATTGCCGTTGCTTTTTTTTCACCGCTTGCCTGGACGGCGGATGCCCGCGAGCAACTGCACACACTGCTGGATGAGTACTGGGCGCGCGCAACGCAGGAGCAGGTGTTTTTTCGCACCGACCCGGATGCTTTCCGCCCGGCAGGCAAATTACCCGACCTGAGCCCGGCGGGCCGTGAACGGCGTCGTCAGTTCAATGCAGAGATGCTGGAGCGACTGGACGGAATCGATACCGGTGCGCTCACCGGCCAGGATGCCATCAGCGCGCGACTGTTCCGCTACGAGCGCGAGACGGAACGTGCGAGCTACGGCTACCAGGACCACATGTTCCCTCTCACCAGCCTGTTTGGCTACCACAGCTACTTCGCCAATGCGCCGGCGAACATGCCCTTTGCTACGCTTGCGGACTACGAGCAGTACCTGGTCAGCCTGGCCGACTTCCCGCGCTACAACCGCGAGCAGATAGCCGCGCTGCAGGCCGGGGTAGACAGCGGGTTCACGCAGCACTGCGGTGCGCTGGGGGGTGTTGAGGCGAGCATTGCCGAGTTGCTGGTGGAAAGCCCCGAGCAGAGCAGCCTGTATGCGCCCTTTGTTGCGCTGCCCGACGCCGTGCCGGCCGCTGAGCACGCACGCTTGCGCGATCGCGGGGAGGCGCTTATCGCCAACGCCGTGTTGCCCGCCTACCGCGAACTGTTTGCCTTCTACCGCGACCGCTACCTGCCGGCGTGTCGTGAGCAGGTGGGAATCACCAGCGTGCCGGGTGGTGATGCCTACTATGCGTATCTTCTCAATTACTTCACCACGACGGACCTGAGCGCGGAGGATATCCACGAATTGGGCCTGCGGGAAACCGAGCGTATCCGCGGTGAAATGGCGGAGATCATCGCCCGCACCGGCTTTCAGGGCAGTTTCCGCGGTTTCCTCGACCAGCTGCGCGCGGCCCCTGAATCTTACGCCGGCTCCGCTCAGGAGCTGATGGAGAAAACCGCCCTGGTGGCCAAGCGGGCCGACGGCATGATGCCGCGTTTCTTCGGCCACCTCGCACGCAATACCTATGAAATCCGCAATGCACCGGGCCGCGGCGCCTATTACGTCAGTGGCCCCGCAGACGGGCGCACCGCCGGGGTGTACTTTATCGATGCCAGCAGTTTTCAGTCGCAGCCCCTGTACGCACTGGAGGCGCTGACCCTGCACGAGGCTGTACCCGGTCATCACCATCAGTCGGCACTGGCGCTGGAGCTGGATTTGCCCGCATTCCGCCGCCCGCTGTACCACGCTGCATTCGGTGAGGGATGGGGTTTGTACGCCGAAAGCCTCGGCAGGGAAATGGGCTTCTACACCGACCCTCACAGTGATTTCGGGCGCTTGACCTATGAGATATGGCGCGCCAACCGGCTGGTTATTGATACCGGCCTGCACGCGTTTGGCTGGTCGCGCCAGCAGGCCATCGACTACCTGCTGGAAAACTCCGCGTTGTCAGAAGCAGAGGTGGTATCGGAAGTGGACCGCTATATTACCTGGCCCGGCCAGGCCACGGCGTACAAGATCGGCGAGTTGCGCATTCAGGCGCTGCGGGCGCAGGCGCAGGAGGCGCTGGGTAGTGACTTTGATCTGCGCGCTTTCCACGACGTGGTGGTCGGCAACGGCTCGCTGGCGATTGCGATTCTGGAAGACGTGGTCGAGGGCTGGATTGAGGCTCAGCGCGCCGCCCTGTGAGCGTGCTCAGGCGGCGTTGTGGTAGACGTTCTGCACATCGTCCAGGTAGTTGAGCATATCCAGCAGGCGCTCCATGATCTGCGCATCTTCGCCCTCAAGTGCCACTGACGCCTGGGGGACGAACTGCACCTCGTCGACTTCAAACTCCAGCTCGCTGAAGGCGTCGAGTAGCGCCTGGCGCGCCTTGAAGTGCTCGGTGTGGGGTACGAAGGCGCTGACGCGTCCCTCCTCGCACTCAATGTCGGTCACGTCCACATCGGCATCCATCAGCGCTTCCAGTGCGGCTTCCTCGTCGTCTCCCGGGAAAACCAGAATGGCGCTGTGGTCGAACAGGTGGCTTACGCTGCCCGGTGTGCCCAGCTTGCACTTGGTTTTGGTAAAGCAGTGGCGCACATCGCCGAAGGTGCGGTTCGGGTTGTCGGTCAGGCATTCCACAATCACCATGGTGCCACCCGGTCCGAAACCCTCGTAGCGGGCAACCGAGAAATCTTCGCCCCCGCCCCCGCTGGCCTTGTCCAGTGCCTTTTCGATCACGTGCGCAGGCACCTGGTCCTTGCGTGCGCGCTCAAGCAGGCTGCGCAGCGCGAGGTTGGCATCTGGGTCGGTGCCGCCGGATTTGCCGGTGACGTATATCTCCCGGGCGTACTTGCTGTACACCCGCGCCTTGGCGTCGGATGTCTTGGCGATGGAGTCTTTGCGGTTCTGGTAGGCGCGGCCCATGTGCTGGTCCCGTTGGTCAGAGAGCCGCGCATTATAGAGCCTGCCCCCGGGGGCTTGACAAGCACCGGTCCCCTTGGGCAGGTGAAACTGCCGGTTACGGACTCCGGCGAGCCTGCTAGACTACGGCGGCAACGCTGCGCGCAGCGCACACGGAGGAGCCTATGAAAAACCGCATGCTAGTGACCTTGCAGGCGCTTGCCTGCCTGATGCTGCTGACCCTGCAGCCACAGGCGTGGGCAGCAGAAGAGGGCGTGCTTACGCCACTGAAAGTGCTGGTGCGTAGTGACGATGCCAAGTTCATCGGCAGTAAGGTGGGCGGGCTACAGGTGCAGGTGCGCGCGGTGGCAACCGGCGAGGTCCTGGCGCACGGCCCGCTGGAGGGTGGCACCGGAGATACTGCCGCCCTGATGCAACAGCCGCAATTGCGTGGGCAGTCGGCAACAACAGGCGAACCGGCGAGCTTCAATGCCGAGCTGGCGCTTGAACGGCCTACCCGGGTGGAGATTGTCGTGACCGGGCCATTGGGGGTAGCGCAAAGCGCGCAATCGACAGCACTGAGCCTGTGGCTGTTGCCGGGTGAAGATCGCGCGCAGCGTCCGGTAATTCTGCATATGTCCGGGCTGATTGTGGATCTGGTCGACTACCAGCTCGCCGCGCAGGCGCTTACCGTTACCGCGCAGGTCACCATGCTCTGCGGGTGCCCTCTCGACCGCGACGGCCTCTGGCCTGTCAGTGATTTCAGCGTGGCGCTGCAGGTGTTGCAGGCGGGTCAGCCTGTGGCGCAGCAAGCCCTGACGTTCACCGGGGTCGAAAACGAATTTTCCGGCACGCTCACCCTGCCGAGTGCGGGCGATTTCGAGCTGCAGGTCACCGCGACCCAGCGCAGTACCGGCAACGCCGGCGTCTATCAACACCCGTTGCGGGTTCCCGCCGCGGCGCAGCAACCACAGGAGCAGTAAGGCATGAGTGAGTCAAACGAGTACGTGCCACCCAAAGTATGGACCTGGGAGCCCGGCAATGGTGGTCGGTTTGCCAATATCAATCGGCCCATCGCCGGTGCCACGCACGACCACACACTGCCTCGGGGTGAGCACCCGCTGCAGCTCTACTCCCTCGCCACGCCGAACGGTGTGAAAGTGACGGTGTTGCTGGAGGAGCTGCTGGCGCTGGGTCACCAGGGCGCGGAATATGATGCCTGGTTGATCAACATCCTTGAGGGCGATCAGTTCGGTTCCGGCTTTGTCGAGATCAACCCCAACTCCAAGATTCCCGCACTGCTGGATTGCAGTACCGACCCTGCCACCCGGGTGTTCGAGTCCGGCGCGATACTGCTCTATCTGGCGGAAAAATTCGGCGAATTCCTGCCTGAAGACGCCGGCCCTCGCGCGGAATGTTTTTCCTGGCTGTTCTGGCAGATGGGCAGTGTGCCGTACCTGGGTGGCGGTTTTGGCCATTTTTATGCCTATGCGCCGGAGAAACTCGAGTACCCGATCAACCGTTTCACCATGGAAGTGAAGCGTCAACTGGATGTGCTGGATCGCAACCTCGCCGAGCGGCGCTTCCTCTGTGGCGACCACTACACCATCGCCGATATGGCGAACTGGCCCTGGTATGGCGGCCTGATGCTCGACAACCTGTATGAATCGAAAGAGTTTCTTGATGTGGACTCCTATGTGCACGTCACCCGTTGGGCCAGGGAAATCGCCGAGCGGCCCGCGGTGCTGCGCGGGCGCCGGGTGAACCGCGTCTGGGGCGACGAGGAGAAGCGTCACCCTGAGCGCCACTCGGCGCAGGATCTGGATGAGTAGGATGATGGAGTCAAACAGGGTTTGTGGCGGCGTGGGAGGCCGGGTCTGATGGCGGGTTCACTACAGTATCAATTGTTGCAGGCAGGCCTCGCGGATACGGCCAAAGCCAAGCGCCTGGCCAAGGACAAACGCAAGCAGGCCAATGTGGCGCGTCGTGGCGGGCATGACCCGGCAGAGGAAACCCGCGAAGCCGCACGCCTGGCGCAGGCAAACAAGGCTGAACGCGACCGCGAGCTGAACGAGGCGCGCAATGCGGAGGCATCGCGCAAGGCGATCAACGCGCAGATCAAGCAGCTGGTCGCCAATCACAAACTGCCGCGCGGCAAGGGTGATGTGGGCTTCAATTTCACCGATGGCACCCGGGTGAAGAAGCTGTATGTCACCAGTATGGATCAGAAGCAGCTGGCGGCGGGCAACGTCGCCATTGTCAAACAGGGTGATCAGTACGAAATGCTGCCGCGCCCCATCGCCGACAAGATTGCCGAACGCGATGCCGCGCGGGTGATTATCTGCAGCGAGGCGGATGCCACGGGCCTCAGCGCGGAGGAGCAGGACTGGTACAAGGACTACGAGATTCCCGACGACCTCATGTGGTGAGGGCGCCGGGGCGCGCTCCCGCTGTTATTGGGCAGCGGGCGCAGGGCTCGGCGGGAAGTCGGCCAGCAGTTCGCTGGCAACCTCGGAGGCTACACGGTTCTTGTCGTTGATCGACATATCCTCTTTCAGGCGGCCCTCGGCGATGCCGCGCCAGATGATCTTGCTGCTGCGCGTATCAATGATATCCAGCACCACCGTACCTTCCTTGTAGGTCCTGACGCTGGGGCCGGAGCTGTAGCCCAGGCTCACCGCCGAGCCATACGTGCCCACGCCCACTCCGCCGTGCATACCCGCCGAAGGGTAGCGGCTGAAACTGTCAATGCGCATCTGCTGCTCTTTGGAAATGTGGTAGTTCACCCACAGGTCGGCGCGTTCCGTGGTGCTCTCGCGCAGGCCGTGGGCTTTCAGTTCGCGGTCGACATAGGTGCGTACGCGCTTGTCCGAGCTGTTGTACTGCCGGTACTCGGCGAGCTCGGAGCCGTGAATGTCATCGTACCAGCGGTAGCTGCGGAAACTGTTGAAGTCTGCATCGTCGGCGTAATCAACCGTGAAGGTGGGTTGACTGCTGCAAGCGATGAGGGTCAATAGCAGCGCAAGGAGCGCGGCGCCGCGCCACAGAAGCTGTGGGAATGGGTGAGACATGGCCGTGGGTTCCTGAGTTGTTGGCAGGCTGGTGGGTCATCATAGCGTTGCGCTGCGTTCAGTGCCACGCAAGCGCCTAACTCCGGCATAATCGGGTCGCAGCCTGGCAGGCTGTGTGCGAGGATGTTCGTGGCAACCCGTGAACGGAGAAGAATAATGACCGAACTTGAACGGATGCTCATCGTGAACGCAGTCCATCAGCTCAAAGGGCGGTATTTCCGTACCCTGGACTGCAAGGACTGGGCGGGTTACGAAGCGGTATTCGCCCCGGATCTGGTGGCCGATATGCGCGACGCCAGCGGCCGCCGCGATGAATCCCAGCTTATTTTCGGAGCTGCGGCCTACGTTGCCGGCCTCGCCCCCGCGCTGCAGGGTGTGATTACGGTGCACCATGGGCATTCGCCGGAAATCGAGGTCCTGTCACCCACCCAGGCGACCGGTATCTGGGCGATGGAGGATAAACTGTGGCCCGGCCCCGACTCACCTTTACCGTTTCGCTTTCTGCACGGCTACGGCCACTATCACGAGCGTTATGTGCTGTGGGAGGGAGGCTGGCGAATCAGCGAGATTCGGTTGAGCAGGCTGCATGTGGAGGTTGAACATGTCGGCGCGTAGGCACCACGACCCTGTTCTTATGCGGGCGCCACTCTATTCCCCGGAACCGGACGAGATATTGTCCGACGAGGCCATCAGCAACCCGCAGCAGCTCTATGCGCGTTTGCGTCAGGATGCGCCACTCGCCCGCATCCACGCTTCGGGCGTTCACACTGTGGCAAACTGGTCGCTTATTGAGGAGGTGCTCAAACGGGAAGCGGATTTTTCTGCCAATCTTACCGGCGTGCTATACCGTGGCCCTGATGGACAGCCACAGTGCTTTGAGCTTCCTTCAAGTCGCGCCAACGAAGTCATCGCGACAGCTGACGACCCGCAGCATGCCGTGCACCGCAGCATACTCCAACCGGCTTTTCTCGCATCGCAGATCAAGGCGATGGAACCTCTGCTCAGGCGGTGGACGACTGCTACATTGCAACCGCTGCTTGACGCAGGGTCTGGGGATTTTGCCGCAGTCGCTGAACAGGTGCCGGCCCGGGCCGTGGCGCATTTGCTCGGGCTGCCGCAAGAGGACCTGCCGCAGCACCGCGTCTGGGCGATGATGGGCGGGGATATTCTCGCAGGACAAATTACTAGTGAAAGGCTGGAATTTCTGGCCAATGAAACCGCCAATATGTCGGCCTATCTGGGCAAGCATCTTGACGATGCCCTGGCCCACATCGACGACTCGGACACCGCACCGATATTGCATACGCTTGCCAGGGCTGTCGTAAGCGGTGAGGTTGACAGAGAGCAGGCACTGGGAATGGCGGTCATCCTGTTTGGCGCGGGTGGTGAATCGACCGCCGCCTTGATTGGCTCGATGCTCTGCCGTCTGGCTCAGGCTCCCGACATGGCAGACCAGATACGGGAAAAACCCGAGCTGGCGCCATTGTTTGTGGAGGAGGTCATCCGTCTTGAGCCGCCCTTCAAGTTTCACTACCGGTCGGTGAGCCGGCCTTGCAGTCTCGGTGGGTATGAGCTCGTTCCCGGTGACAGGCTCATGCTGTTGTGGGCTTCAGCCAATCGTGACCCGGAGCGCTTCAGCGACCCGGATGTGCTGCGGCTTGATCGCAAGCACTCTCGGCAGCACCTGGGTTTCGGTCGCGGGCTGCATTTCTGCATCGGCGCGGGCCTTGCGCGACTGGAAGCGAGAATCGTATTGGAAGAACTGCTGGCCGACGGCAGGCAGCCAGGCTGCATTGCGGGGCAACCGCCTGTTTATGCGCGCAGCATTTTCGTGCGTCGCCTTCAACACCTGCCCCTGGAGCTTACTTAGGACACTGCAAAAATGGTGGGCCCACCAGGACTTGAACCTGGGACCAATCGATTATGAGTCGACTGCTCTGACCAACTGAGCTATAGGCCCGATAAAGCAAGGGGTGGGATTATAAAGAAGAACCCACCGCAGTCACAGCCCCGAATGGAGCGATGATTGCGGTGGATGTGGCTCTCTAGGGGGCGGCAACAATATTCACTGCATCATAGAGGTTGGGCGAGCTGCAGTGTGACACATCGTCCATCGCGGCGTTGGCCCTGGCTATCCCGCCGCCGTTCATGTACGCCTCAAAGGCTTTGCCCAGTGCAGGATAGGATGGCCATGCGGCTACGTGGTAATAGTCAAATTCGGCATCACCACCGCCCAGAGATGGCGCAAACATCCAGCTCGCGCCGGGCGCCTCCATCTCCACCATCATGTCACTGACCGTTGTGTGGCCGGCCATCGCGTCGGCCATGCTGCTGTCATCGTCGAGGGAGCAGCGAGCAAACCAGACGACGCCATCACCGGGGCCTCCCTCGGGGGGCAGCACGGTATAGGACGCCATCAATCCGTGACTGCAGTCGAGGGCGTCGACATACGCCTGTGACACGTCTCCCGATTCGTTTACCCACTTGTCCATCTGCGAGCCGAACTGCTCGGCGTTGGCGTATGCGCCGATAAAACCGACGTCGAAGGCTTCCTCTCCGGCACGGAACTGAGGGGTAATCATCCAGGCGTTATAGCCGCGGCTGTGTTTGGACGCCCACTTTTTCAGATCCTTGTTGGCGTTCTCGAGGTCGCCAAACCCCTTTCCCTCCTTGAAGGTGCAGGCATAGAGTTCAACGGGTTGTGCGTTCATGGCGTTCTGGGCGAAACTCGGCGCGGCTGTGGCGCCAGCTAGGGCGAGCGCTGCTGTTATGGCATAAGTCACTGATTTCATGGCACTATTTCCTGTAATTGTTATGAGGGCTATGCCAGTGAGACAGATATCGGCATGCGTTAAGCGTAGGTCATGAAGGGGGCGTGTCAATTTGCGGCTCGCGGCAGGACACGGTGGTGCTTGGTCGCAGCGTATTTTGCTCAGGCGCTATGCTTGCCCGAGCGCGCCTGCAGGCTCTCGATATTGCGCTGAATCACGTCATTGATCTCCGCACTCAACCCGCCCAGGTCCAGGCACGCCTGCAGCAGTGCGGCCGCGCGTTGATGGTCCCCCACCTTGACGGCGAGGTTGGCCCGGTTCAGGCACATGGAGGGTGTGCGGTGCCCGGCGGCGTCTGCGCGTTGGTAGAGGTCGTTGGCGGCGCCGAAATCCTGTGCGCGGTAGCAGGCCTCCGCCGCGCCTTCGAGGCTGTGGCCGGGGCGATAGCCCAGTTCCGCGGCTCGCATAAAATAGTCACGCGCGCGCGCGCAGTCGTTGGCGTGATACATGGCGCTGGTTGCGGCGATGCTGTAAAGCCTGCCGCTGGGCGCAGCCGCCAGTTCGCGCTCCATCAATTCCAGATAGCGCAGCGAGCGTGCGGCACGCGGCCTCGCCGGGTTGGCGTCAATATAGTGGTGAATAGGCATATCGAGCGTGCCTTGTCGGTCTTCCGCTATGGCCGCGTCAACGGTCTCGTGGATGCTGCCGGCGTAGCGGATGTCGGGCCGGTTGCGGAACAGGCGCAGAATGGGGTTGACGGTGAAGCCGGTGAACCCGCGGCTGAGCGTCAGGTCTTGCGCCGGTTGCCAGCCAAAAGCCGACTGGTCGTTGTTGTAGTTGCACTGCTGCAGGAAAAAGCCATCCAGCGTTGTGCTCTCGGTCAGCCTGCGCAGCGCGGCGAAGTCCGTGGGAGTGATCAGCTCGTCCGCGTCCAGTACCAGAATCCAGTCGCAGCGTGCCTGCTCCAGGGAGTAGTTGCGTGCGGCGGCGTAGTCATCGTGCCAGGTGTAATCGAATACGCGGTCGGTGAACTCGGCGGCGATGCCTTTGCTGCCGTCAGTGGAGCCGGTGTCTACCACAACCAGCTCGTCGACGTGGGGGGCGGCAGCGGCCAGGCAGTCGTGAAGGAAAAACGCTTCGTCCTTGACGATCATGCACAGTGAGAGGGGCATGTTCAGGCTCCAGCGGTACAGCGGCGTGCACTGGCGGCAAGCCCTCCATGGCCCGCCGCGACAGCCTTGCGGGTTACTCGTCCAGGAAGCTGCGCAGATAGTCCGAGCGTGTGGGGTGGCGCAGCTTGCGCAGTGCCTTGGCTTCTATCTGGCGGATTCGCTCGCGGGTCACGTCGAATTGCTTGCCCACTTCTTCCAGCGTGTGGTCGGTGTTCATGTCGATGCCGAAACGCATACGCAGCACCTTGGCCTCCCGCGCGGTCAGGCCCGCCAGTACATCCTTGGTGGCTTCTTGCAGCCCCTGGCCCGTGGCGGCCTCGATGGGCGAGCTGATCGTGCTGTCCTCGATGAAGTCGCCCAGGTGCGAGTCTTCGTCATCACCAATGGGGGTCTCCATGGAAATGGGTTCCTTGGCGATCTTCAGGACCTTGCGCACTTTGTCTTCAGGCATATCCATGCGCTCGCCAAGCTCTTCCGGCGTGGGCTCGCGGCCCATTTCCTGCAGCATCTGGCGTGAAATCCGGTTCAGCTTGTTGATCGTCTCGATCATGTGCACCGGTATGCGAATGGTGCGCGCCTGGTCGGCAATCGAGCGGGTAATCGCCTGGCGTATCCACCAGGTGGCGTAAGTGGAGAACTTGTAGCCGCGGCGGTATTCGAACTTGTCTACGGCCTTCATCAGGCCGATGTTGCCTTCCTGAATGAGGTCGAGGAACTGCAGTCCCCGATTGGTGTATTTCTTGGCGATGGAGATCACCAGGCGCAGGTTGGCCTCGACCATTTCCTTCTTGGCGCGGCGCGCACGGGCCTCGCCCATGGACATACGGCGGTTGATGTCCTTGATTTCGTTGACCGACAGGCCGCACTGCTCTTCCACGGCAATAATGCGGCGCTGCAGGCGCAGAATGGTGTCCTTCTGTGCGATGAGGCGCGGAACATAGTCTTTCTTGCCCTTCGTCTGCCGCGTGATCCACTTGAGATCCGACTCGGAGCCCTGGAACGAGGTAATGAAATCCTTGCGCGGCATGCCACAGTCGCGGATAGCGATGGTCATGATCTGGCGTTCCTGCTCGCGCACGGCAGTCAGCACGGCGCGCGGCGACTCCATCAGGGGGTCGAACACCCGCGGTGTCAGCTTGAAGAACTTGAACAGCTCGCCCAGCTTTTCCATTTCCTTGATGGTGGTTTTGTCGTTGCGGCCTTTGGCAGCAATCGCCTTTTCGGTTTTGGTGAACTGGCGCTTCAGGGCAGTGAAGCGTTTTTTCGCTTCTACCGGATCGGGGCCGGACTCGGTCTCCTCATCGGAATCGTCCTGAGCGTTGTTATTGTTGCTTTCTGCCACTTCGGCAGCGGACGGCACATGGTCTGCCGGGTCAAGATAGCCGATCATCACGTCGCCGAGACGGCGCTCTTCGCGAGTGACCTGATCGTATTCATCGAGAATCTGCTTGACGGCGCCGGGGTAGTGGGCGAGGGCCGCCATCAACTCGCGGATACCTTCTTCGATGCGCTTGGCGATCACGATCTCGCCTTCGCGGGTAAGCAGCTCAACGGTGCCCATTTCGCGCATGTACATGCGCACGGGGTCAGTGGTGCGGCCGGCTTCTGTTTCCACGGCGGCGAGTGCCGCAGCGGCTTCTGCCGCGGCGATGTCATCGGCAGAGCTGTCGCCTTCGGTCATCAGCAGTTCATCGGCGTCCGGTGCCACTTCGAACACCTGGATACCCATGTCATTGATCATCTGAATGATGTCTTCAACCTGATCCGGATCCGAAATATCCTCGGGCAGGTGGTCGTTGACTTCGGAGTAGGTCAGGTAGCCCTGATCCTTGCCTCGGGCGATAAGATCCTTGAGCCGGGACTGCTGTTGGGCGGCGTTGGTCATTCGGCGGACACCTTCGAATAAAATACAAAAAAAACGTAGCCGGAAATTATAGCCGGAACGGAGCCTCCCCTCCAGTGCAATCCCCGGTAATAATTGCAGCGCGTTCACGTGGGTGGCGAGGAGTCAGGACTTCTTGCGTGCCTCATCGAGGCGCTGTTTTTCCTTGAGCAACTCCCGGAGTTGCTGCTTGTCCGCTTCGCTCATGTCAGCGTAGTTGGTCGCTTTCAGTTTGTCGACCCGAGCCGACAGCTTGCTGCGCTGGGGCCGCTGTACCAGCGTCGCCAGGGTATCGGTGAACTGTTTTTCAATCCCTTCGCGCGGGATCAGGCGCTCCTCTCCCGCCAGCCTGCTCAGCAGTTCACCTTCGGGCGTACCGTACCAGTGGCCCAGCAGCATGGCGGTATTGGAGTCGGGGCGGCGCTGCAGCAGGTCCAGCAGCTCGCGCAGCAGCACGATGTCGTCGCCTTCCAGCGCTGTCAGTGGTTCCAGTTCCACGCGCGGCGCGATATCCGGTTGGTGCAGAAGCAGGGCGATGGCGGCCTGGGCCAGGTTCGAATAGCCCAGCGGCGCAGGGCTGGTGGGGCTGCGCTGCCGCGGGCCCCGGTTCCCTGTCTCTCCGCTCGGCGGAGGCTCTTGCGGGGGCGCGCTGGAGGGCGGTGGTGGCGCCTCCAGATGCATCAGTTCGGCCACGGTGAGGCCGGTGCGCTCGGCGAGGGCGCGGAACATGAGTTGACGGAACACGCCGTCCGGGAGCTGGCGCAGCCAGGGAAGCGCGAGTTTGCTCAGGCGTGCGCGCCCTTCCAGAGTGGCCGTATCCAGCCCTTCGCTCACCGCGTCAAACAGGAACGCCTCCAGCGGTGTGGCGCGCTTGACCAGCTCGCGGAAGGCCTCGCTGCCGAGCTTGCGCACCAGTGTGTCCGGGTCCTCGCCCTCATCCAGGAACAGGAAGCGCGCCTGACGGCCGTCTTCCATGCACGGCAGGACGGTCTCCAGTGCGCGCAGTGCCGCCTTGCGTCCTGCGGCATCGCCGTCGAAGCAGAACACCACTTCCGGTGTCAGCCGATACAGCCGCTCGAGGTGGGTCTGGCTGGTGGCGGTACCCAGAGTCGCTGTGGCCTGGGTGATATCGTGCTGCGCCAGCGCGATCACATCCATGTAGCCTTCCACCACCAGTACCCGCTCCAGTTTGCGGTTGGCCTGGCGCGCCTGGTAGAGCCCGTAGAGCTCGCGTCCCTTGGAGAAGACCGGGGTTTCGGGCGAGTTCAGGTACTTGGGCTTGTCGTCGCCGAGCACCCGGCCGCCGAAGGCGATAATGCGGCCACGCTGATCCCGGATGGGAAACATGACGCGGTCCCGAAAACGGTCATAGGTACGCCCGGCCTCGTTCTGCACCAGCATGCCCGCCTCGAGCAGCAGTTTGCGCTGCTCCTCGCTGCTGCCCAGGGCCTGCAGGAGGTTATCCCAGCCCGGCGGGGCGAAGCCCAAGTCAAAACGCTTGGCAATCTCACCGGTAAGGCCGCGCTGCTTGAGGTAGGTGACGGCGCGGCTGGCGTCGGGGTGGGTGCGCAGCTGCTTCTGGTAGTAGCGTGCGGCCTGTTCCAGCAGCGCATACAGTGGCTTTCCGGTCTCCTCGCGGCTCGGTTGCGAGCTGCCCGGGCGTGACTGCTCCCGAGGTACTTCCAGGCCCAGGCTGCCGGCCAGCGTCTCCACCGCCTGGGGGAAGTCCACATTCTCGTAATCCATGACAAAGCCGAGGGCATTGCCGCCGGCACCGCAGCCAAAACAGTAGTAGAACTGCTTGTCGGGGTTGACGCTGAAAGAGGGGGTTTTTTCCTCGTGAAAGGGGCAGCGGGCGCTGTAGTTCTTGCCGGTTTTCTTCAGTTTCACCCGGCGGTCTATCACCTCCACGATATCCACGCGGTCGAGCAGGTCGTCGAGGAACTTTTGTGGAATGCGTCCGGCCATCAGAGGGTCAGCAGTGCTCAGTGTAGCCGGCCATTGAAGCACGGTGGCAGAGGCTTGTCAGCGGTGTGCAGGCGGACGGGCCGCAATGCGGACGCTAGTTTCGGGTATGGGCCGGGTCGGGGTGGCAACCGCTCAGGCGGTCAGGCGCGCCTTGACCAGCTTGCTGACGGCGCCGACATCAGCGCGGCCCTGCAGTTGCGGCTTCAGCTCTGCCATCACGGGCCCCATGGCCTGCATGCCGCTGCCCTCGGCGCGGGCGATGGCGGCATCGATCAACTCGTCGAGCTCGGCTTCGCTCAGCTGGCTGGGCAGGAATTCCTGGATAACAGCAATTTCCCGCTCTTCCTGGGCGGCGAGCTCGGGGCGCTCGGCTGCTTGATACTGCTGCGCCGAGTCGCGGCGCTGCTTGATCATTTTGTCGAGAACGGCGAGGGCGCGGGCGTCATCGATTTCGATGCGCTCGTCAACTTCTATACGCTTGAATTCCGACTGTATCAGCCGGATAGTGCCCAGGCGCTCCTTGTCACGTGCCTTCATGGCCGCTTTCATGGCGGCCTTGACGGTTTCAGTGAGTGTGGCGCTGCTCATGGGCGAAGGTGCCTGGGTGCTGCCGGGGAGGGGATCAATACAAGCGGACGCGCTTGCGGTTTTCCCGTGACAGCTTCTTCAGGTGGCGCTTTACAGCAGCGGCTGCAGCGCGCTTGCGGGTGGTTGTGGGCTTCTCGTAGTGCTCACGCTTGCGCACTTCAGCCAGTACGCCAGCTTTTTCGCAGGAGCGCTTGAAACGGCGCAGGGCGACGTCAAAGGGCTCGTTTTCCTTCAGTTTGATATGCGGCATTAACTCTTTACCTGTTTCGTCTGTTCGTGGCCTGCACGCCCGTTCCGGGGGCGTTGAGCCGTAAAAGGTCGCGCATTCTATACCCATGTGACGGTATTT
>TARA_R110001599_G_scaffold282_6_pt1 | contig 48662 bp, 82 predicted proteins | sample TARA_R110001599 | Tara Oceans TARA_R110001599 (sample SAMEA4398360) | marine metagenome | biome: Polar Biome; feature: [MES] marine water layer (ENVO:01000295) within the mesopelagic zone...; material: water (ENVO:00002006), including particulate matter (ENVO:01000060) such as...... | reverse complement strand
CAAACAGATAAAATGCACAGTGGACTTATAAAGGCTTTAGAGGTATTTGGACAGGGTAGAAAAATTATGGGACACGCTGGATTTGAAATATATGATTCGGGTTCCTATGTGGGTTATAGACTTAAACAACCTATACATTTTTTAGATTTAGGTCGCCATGTTACATATGAAACAAATTTAGAAGTTCCATATACTTCTCAACAAAGAGATGCTAATTATGATAAATATGATTGGGTTGTATTAGTTCCTAATCATGGTAGTAATCCTGCACTTCTTATTGTTCCGGGGACTCTCGACGGTGCTAATGCTTTAGTTTCGGATATAACAGAAGGTTGTATTCCCGTTGCTTTGATTAAGGTTCCTGCTGGAACAGATACCGACGATACCACCGGTTATCAAGCACAGTTATATACATTTAATAATAGACGACAGGATTTATCACTTGGATATGATGATGGGGCTACGCCACCTTATTACAAAAATACATTAACTGCTACTTCAGCCGCAGGAGGAACTACCTTTACTAACACTATTGGGGATTTAATTTTTGATAACACTGATGTTAATGACCAAATTGTTATGAGATTAGGAACTGATACTACTGCTACTGGTTTTGAAGTTAGAAACAATTCCGACACAGCCGCTTTTAAAGTTAATGGTTTATCCGCTACCGATGTTGTAGGTAATTTAGTTGTCACACAAGGTTCATCAGGTGGACAAATAGCCCTTAAGGTTGACAATGATGATGTTGATAAAGTTGCTTTAGGTATTGAAGCCGCAAATACAACTGCTAATGTTTTAGATATTACTGCTAATGCTGTAACTACTGGTAATGTCATTACCAGTTCTTCAACGGCATTAACTACTGGTAGTGCTATAAATTTAGTTTCTTCGTCAGCACCTGCTGATGGAAATGGTTCTATACCTCATTCTTTTAAAACTACTCAAACGGGAACTGGAACTCATGGAATAACGGGACTTTTGGTAGATGTAAATAAGACAGGGGTAACAGATAATGGAAAAACAAATACTCTTACTGGGGCGCATATAGATGTTGATGATGCGGCTACAAATAATTCAGTAGGAACAGTAACTATGACGGGTTTAGATGTAGATGTGAACTCGGCTAATGCTACTGGAACCTTAAAAAATATTGGTTTAGATGTAGAGGTTGCAGGGGCAGATACTAATTATGCCGCTTTATTTAATGGTGGTAATGTTGGTATTGGAACAACAGCACCAGCAAGAGCATTAGAAATAGAAGCCACTTCAAACCCCGGAATTAGAATACAAGAAACGGGTCAATCGGGATATTTAGAAATGTTTGGTTTAGCAGATAGCCAAGCACAGATTAAAGCCACTAACGCAACTTCGGGAGAAACATGTAGTCTTGATTTAGATGTTTCAACTGTATCGGGTAATAATCAAGTAATAAGATTTTTCCGTAATGCTAATACATCTTCTGCTGGTATTATCCAAGTTCACGACCCCGGAGAAACAACAGTAAATTTAGCAGTTGTAGCCGCTAATGGAAAGACCTCGATAGGAACTGGAACAGTTGATGCTAATTCAATGCTAACAGTCGAAGGGGCAATTTCTTTAGATGAAATAGCGGCCTCGCCTACTAATACTGCTGATAGAGCGCAACTATATGCAATACAGGGAGATAGACATTTGCGTTATGTAGATGGTGCAGGTGTTGATTTACCTATATTATTAGGAGGAAAACATTCTATTTGGATTCCCGCAGAAGCAATTAGTCCGAGAAGTAATGCAGGTTGTGGTGCTTTGGCTACAACAGCCGCCGCTACAAATGGAAGACCTGATATTAGAGCATTACCTTTTGATAAAGATTCTGATGAACATGGACAATTTACAATAGCGATGCCCGGAACTTGGAATGCGGGAACTTTGACAGCACAATTTTATTGGACTTCAACTTCTTCAACAACTTCCCATGATGTAACTTGGGCTATTCAAGGTGTTTCTTTAGCAAATGATAACCCAATTGATACTGCTTTTGGAACTGCTGTGGTTAAACATGATACAGTAATAGCGGCTAAAGACCTTCACATTAGTGGTGAAACAACTGCAATAACAGTAGCAGGTGCAGGTGCAGGAGAATTAGTTTGTTTTCAAGTTTATCGAGATGTTGATGGAAACGGAACTGCCGCCAATGATGATTTAAATGTTGATGCTTTATTAATGGGAGTTAGAATATTTTATACTATTTCAAGAGGAAATGAGTCGTGATACTATGTTTGGTAGAACAGTAAATGGGTTTGGTTCTTATGCAAATAGAACAGTAGCAGTTTCAGCAGTATCGGATATTTATTCTAAAGACGATAACGGAACAGGTGCAACAGGTGATGGTAATAGTAAGTTCACTAAAACCGTAGGAGGTTCAGCACAACATAATCAGATAATACTAAATCCAATGGAAGTTCAAGCAGGGGAAGCAATAACGGTTGGTTTAAATGGTAATTGGACAGGAACTGAAACTTCTATTGCTTGGAATGTAATAGAAGTAGATAATGGGCTTGGTTTAGTTTCCGGTGTTTCTCCTACAAGTGGAACATCAGCAGGGTTTGACCCTGTATTTACAATTGATGCGTCAGGGCAACAGGGAATGGCCGCTCAATATACATTACGATTAGTCGTTGATAATTCTGGTGGAAGTACTGTTAAAAATTGGGACTTTTTAGTTATCATCCCCTGATGATAGACAAATATTAAATAGTCGTTATTAGTTCGTTTATAACAGTGATAGCCGTGACTGATTTAGATGAGGTTCTTGAACGAGATTCGGATGGAAAGATAAATTGGCTTGTGTCAAAAGTAAATGATATTGATACACGGGTTCACACTATCGAAACAAACCACTTGTTTCACATGGAAAAAGATATGGCTATGCTTCGCAAGGGAGTATTTATACTTGCAGGAATAGGAATAACATATCTAACAGGAGTGCAATTACTATGAAAATACAAACAGATACATTTAACGATAAAATGGTTAAGCGAACAGTTTTACCTACGATTTACTTATGGCTTCTTGCCGCAGGTGCAGTTGTAGGTATGGGTATTTGGAAACCCGATGTTGTATTAGAAAACCTTGATGGTTTCATTGCTCTTATTGCAATTATTAGTGGTGTAGCCGCACCTGCTCTTTCAACAGTTTTGCGTATGTGGGAATCAGAACAGACTATTGAAATTGATAACATGGGTGTTGAAATGGAACACGAAAGAGTTCGAGATGCACTAAAGAAGCAACACTTAATTGACATAGAAAAAATTCAACAATTGCATGAACATAACATGTTGTCTTCTGCCCAAGAACATAAACAAGTAGTAGAAAAACATAAGGAAACTATTGTTAAACTTACACCTATCCATAAGATGAGTGAAGACGAGGAATGACTGTGTGGCGAGATACTTTAAAGAAAGATGCTGAAACTTATTTTCGGGAAAAGATTGTAGAGTATGAGCGTAGATTAAAAAAGGACCCTGCGGATAAACAGGCTAAGGATGCCTTGAAATATTATAGAGAACAATTGGGTGAGTAAATGACACGATGTAATTTTTTAGATACTTGGTTTGATGTTCAATCGAAGATAGTAGATGTAGAAGAAAAGGAAACTAAAAAAGATTTTGTAACTGGAAAGGAAGTGAAGAAATGAATTGGTTGGATATTATAAAATACAATCGAAAACATTATGTTAGAGCAGGTCGTAAGCATAATAATCCTCAAACAATTAGTGTTCATCAAAGAATCTTAGATATAGTTAATGACCCTAATATCCCAAGAAGAGAATTAGGTCCAAGAATAAAACAAATTTTAGAAGAGGAATAACTTTAGGTTAAAAAATCAAATCAAAAAATTTGCATAAAAAAAAGCCCCGACCCCCATAAGGGGCCGAGGACAAAAAAAGTATCTCTCTAACTATTATATAACTGCTTTGAAAACGCAATTTTTTTAATAGAACATTTTTTTAAGTTGAAACTCAATTACCACTCTAAATCAATCTTCACTAACTCTCCTAAGTCTTCATCGAAGAAACTTAGATTACCATTTTCCACACCCATTTTCCACACATCTAAAGTAAGTTGAGAATCTTTTAGACAATACTTTGCCACATCTTCATACTTACCTTCACTCCACCACCTTACAGCCATAAGTCCATCACCGGACTTTTGCGAATTAAGATTACACTTTGCGAGATTATCTAATTGTATTCGCTTACCTGCCGCCTTTGTCATCATTCTTGATGTATCAATACAGCGGGTTTCTTTCTCTTCGAGATATTTACGAACAATATAAATGTCCATTGAATCTCGCAACGCTGGTAAATCAAATGCTACAATATTGTGTCCAAGTAATTTACCTCCTTTTTGAAAGTGGTCGTCTAAGTCATACTTTAATTGCTTTAACTCTTTAACAACAGCACCTTCTATTTCCATAGGCTTATCAACATAAATCGTATTATTCTCTCCATCCGTAGTAGTAACGCAAGTTACTTGCCACATATGGGTATTCTGCCAACCGCCTATATCAGCGGCTGTGTTTCCTGTTTCTATATCAAACGACAATATATTATTCATTTTTTTTCACTTCCATATTTTTAATTACATCAACGGGATAATCCATGTCCATCATTTTTATGATTTTCAATAACATTTCTTCATCTATGTAATTAATAAATAAATCAATTATATCTTCCCTTGAAACTTTTTCTTCATCTAACACTTGTCTAAAGCGTAGTATTCTATTTTTCATATACATTACTGCTTCCTCCTAATATACACTCGGTTGTTCATTTTTTTGTTCTCGAACAAATGTTCTACATTATTCCATTCCCTATAAAAGGTTGGGCGACTTTTCTTAGTCATTTTCATGTAGTTATTTACCAATTCGGTTTTTGAAACCCAGCCGTCTTTCTTTGATGCAGATGAATAAACCTTAGCAATCATCTGCTCACGACCCTTTTCTGCCATACGCTTAGGACTCTTTTTCAATTTATCACTGAACCAAGTAGTGATTGAATCAAAACTTTGGTCTGTAAGAATCCTTGCTTGGTCAATGTGCCTTGCTGTGACAACCGGACTTTTTTCAGCACAAGCACAAAGGGCCGCCGCATTACACATATTATTAATTGTATTCATCAAGAAAGTATTCAATGCTGCATAAATATGGTCGGGAAAACCTTCCATGTATTTACGCATACCACGCCAAACAGTCTTTAATCTTTTTTGAGCATCCGGTGTAAAGGTTACAACCTTTCTTTTATCTCCAGTTTGTTTGTAACGCTCATCTACCCAAGAATAAATATCGTAAAGCATTTCCGAAAACTCCACTGTAAAGGCATCGGAACCATTTTCGTCTTCAACGATATTACCTACCATATCTAAATACTCTTCCTCCATTTGCATTTTTAATGATTCGGGAACTTCACGAACATATAACCACATACGCTGAAAGACACCCTTTGTAAGAATAACCTTTTCTAATCCCTGCGGAGGTAATGTCGTGGCCCACAAACTTCGCTGACAATCTACAACTAAATCTTTACCCCATTCAGTCAAACGCTTTTTAATTAAATGGGTATCGGAATCCAACCGATTCATAAACTTTTGAAACATCATTACTGTATCTTGCTTATGTTGTGTTTCCTTAAAGATACCCGAATGCTCGAACTCGTCAAACGCAATAATACCGGAACCGAATAAAGCACCGTTAATGTTAATGTCAATTAATTCCGGTATAGGGTTTCCATCAATATCTACATTAGCCGCTTCTCTTTCTTGTGGTGTTCCAGTTGTTGCATATTGAGAATTAGGTTGACCCATTTTAATAGTTCCTAATAATGCTTGGTCTGTAAATGCGTCGGGGTTTTGTAGGGTAAATTCATTTACACCATTTAGTGGTCCTCTTGGATTTTCTCCCCTCATCGGGTGTTCATTAACTAATGTAAATGTTCTATCCCATACAGGTGAAAGAAAATCAAACATTGTAGTCTTTCCACTACGGGCTGTTTGAATCCAACAGTAATGTATTCTTGGGTCAAGTGAAAGACGACCTACGGGAACCCGTAATTTATCTTTCAATAGTTGTCCAAGTGTAACAAAAAAAGCCATCTGTGCTGGATAGTCATTATACAGTGAAAACTGAGTTACAACTTCTGTCCACCTTTCTACAACTTTAGGCATCGTAACTGCACTTCTTCTTTCTGTTTCTATATCACCAACTTGCATCTTTTCCAATGCTTCATATAATTCCCATTCATCTACTTCTAAATCTTCTACCATTAGTATTTCACCTCTTGTTCTTCGTTTAACGCTTTTGATATATTGGTGGCCGTCACTTTACCAATACCTTTTACTTTCATAATATCTTTAATTTCGCATGTAGCGATTTCTAATAATGACCCGAACTCTTCTAAAAGAATACGAGCCTTTTCTACTGTTACACCTTGAATCGTGCAAAGTATATCCAACCTCACATCATCCGTTCTTGTTTTCTTTGGTAACATTTTCTGTAAATCAATTTCTTTATCACAGTGATGTTCACAAGCAACAATAAAGTGTGCGGCTGATTCTACATCTGCTACCCATATAGGTGTTGTTTTTGTATTCAATGCTATGCTGGATAATGCGCCTATAAACATTTTTTGCAGTTTAATTCGCCACCCTCTATTATTATACGAGTTTCTTACATGGTTAAGATACGAACCCGCATCCGATAGATTACCATAGATGATAATATAATTTCTCACATACGAGTCTTCCATGTTGCTAATTTGATTAAACATTCTTTTATTACGCACTGATTGTAAAAAGTCTTCAACACTTTTTGCTTCAATACACACATCACCTATAATGTAATCCCCTACTTCTAAGAATACTTTTTCTGTATTGATATTAGATAGCATAGCATACTGTATTACCAACTCGCTTAACACTGAATCTTCTCTACTGTCTATCTTCATTCTAAGGCCCCCTGTGGGTATCTCCAGCACTTTCCTATGCAATACCCCTTACTGATTAAAGTTTGACAAGACGGGGCCATATAACGCTTATTTACTACATAAGAAACAGCCTGTCTTGTTATTCTTTCATCATAGTCAATCCATACATCTTCATCCGATGCAATCTTTTTAATCTCACCTGATATAATACCGGTAATATCTACAAGTGCATCCCCACCTACTTCTCTTGGTGAACAATCTAAACCCTTCTCAACAACTGCTAAGTCGGATAAGAACTCATTATACCATTGAACTAAGTAATGTCGAGATTCATGTAATGGGTTATGAGTCATTACTGCCACATTAAGACATGGAAGGATAGGTAAATCCCCCGGACTATCTACATTATCTATTTCTATTTCTGCCGCTTCCATTTCTTTTACCTGCGGCCATTGAACTAAATTATTACCGTAAAATTGCGTAGGTTGCTTTCGTGGTTTTCTTGCTAATTCTGTAATTTCCTTTAGCGGTTTTTTCAAATCAGCACGAATTAGATTTATTGAAAACAACTTAGCCTTCATATGATATGTGTTCTGTGTTCTTCTCAACCTTGCTGTGTTAATAACTCGATTGTCTAAACGAGGTGATTTATTACAAACATCGTGACAAATATTAAAGAAAGCCTTTACTCTTCTAAGGTCCCATGTTCTTTTACCATAAACAAATATGTAGAAACCCCGACCACTGAAAGCCATACTGTGTTTGTAGTTATTTTCTGTAAGCCATTTATGTAAAACTCTCATATCTTCCAATGCCTCGTCTAAGGATTCATCCCCATGTGCGTCAATATCTAAAAACAATCTGTCGATATTTACTGTATGTTCAAGTCCTCGGTCTTTTGAAAACTCGTCGTAATCATAGACCGAAGTATAAACATTCATGCGCCCGTTATGCGCTTTTACGAAGTTTGTATATTGTTCTTTATTTTGCACTACAACTCTTCTTGGTTGTATTGCGTTTTCTAATGGGCTACCTGCCCACATTTCTCTCGGATAATTCATCTCATCACCTAATCTATCATATCTAAAAAGTCCCTTGAGTCGCATAGCGAACAAAGTTCTTTATTACTGTCTGTAAGTTCTGCCTTACAGTATTTGCATTTCCTTTTCATTTAAAGCACCGTCGTATCTTTTTTAATCTGTTTTTTTAACTCTTCTTTTGTAAGAGTAATCTTATCCTTTTGTTCTTCTATGGTGGGAGGAACTTGAGAAACTTGAGAAAGCATTACTGGTGCTTCATCAATAAGTTCAAGCATCTGCTGTTTTGCATAAAAGGTAGCCTTTTCAGACCACCAACCTTTTACTAAGTCTTTCTGTTCTTGACCTAAGAAATCAAGCATCTCTTCCCAAGAAGGTTCTTCCATGTTGTTTATGATATTAAATATAACATCATCCATTTTCATTAACTCCTTGAATGTCCACCTGTATTCTGTAATTTCTTTGAGAATTTTAGAACCAATCATAATTTGTTCCCCCACCAGTTGCTTCGCAATGGTCGAAATGTCCACAGTGAATACACTTTTTATGGAAAAACGAGAAAGGAAACTCCTTTAGCATATATCCGTCTACTAACTTTTGTATAGAATTTTCAACAGAAGTCATTGACCTCTTCTTTGTTTCCTCTACAAATATGTAATTACTCTTAGGGAAAATCCAACCCCAGTGTGTAATTCCATATTGAGGGTCTAACCCTGCGGCCACCAAATCATCTTCATTTGCGTTTTCATAAAGCATTTGATAGAAAGCCATTTCTTTTCTCATGTTAGTTTTCTTACTATCTTTCCATGCACCCGTCTTTAATTCAAATGGGATATAACCATTGTCATCGAAAAACATTCTATCAATAATACCTTGCAGGTGAATATTAATTCCACCTACTCTAATACTAGCATTTAGTAGTATTTCATTACCAACGGGTATAAAATGTTCCACAGTTCCTTCGTGAACACACTCAATAAATCTTTCTGCTTGCCATGCAGACAAAGCCCTATACAAATCCTTAGTATCTTCATCTTTACCTTCGGGGTAATAATCCCTAAAGTGCTTAACAAGTTTATTAGAATCATCAATATAAGGCATGGCCTTTTCTGTATCAACCATTTTCCAAAAATCTTCTTGTGCGTTGTGTACTATTGTTCCCCTTAACATCGCCTCGGAAGTTTTTTGCTTCTTTTTACCTTCAGCGAATGGGTCATAACTGTAACGATATGAACCATTACAGAAGTTGAATGTTCCAAGAGAAGATTTTGTAATCTTCAAGGTTGGACCATCTTCATCATCGGGGTTCCATTGATAGGTAAATCCATTATCTAAATCCTTTTTTGTCCATTCTGTTGCGTATTCAATCATTGTTTCACTTCCTTTAATTCATCAATTAGGGCTGATGCTTCACCTCTTGTCATTTCTTCTTTAATGGATTCTTCACCACCCAATTTAATTATGTAATTTCTTTGGGCTTCGGTTACAGGACCATTATGGTTCTTTACAGTCTTTGCTTGAGTGATACCCTTTTCTTCAAAAGCGGCTCTACGCAAACTTGCTGTTGTGTTGTCATGGCATTCTCTACAAACCTCGACAACATTACTGCGAGAATGAATAAGATATTCTTTATTTATTTCTCTACATCTATGCTGTGAAATAATATGATGCCACTCGGTCTTCCCTTCTGCAAAACATATATTACAATGCCCTTGTTTTTTCCAAAACTGTCTTTCTTCTTTAACAACCTTTAAAAACTCCTGTTCGATAGATTCTATTTCTTCTTGCTTCTTTTTCTTGCGTTGCTGTAACGCCCTTAATGTTTTATAATATGTTCCTTCTTTTTTTCCCATTTTACCACCAGTCCTCTAATGTTGTTTGGTTTATATCTTTCTTGATGAGTTTTATCGGCCACTCCATGCTATCAAATACTAACAAAGCCTTCTTAATAATTTCTCCATTAGCGATAAACTCCCAATCAGGTGTGAACATATCTTTAATATCCTTAAATTTTAAGAACGAAATATATTCGCATGATTTAGATACACCGTTTAAGATGTAACATTTTTCTTCTAAGTTTGCATTATTAATTTTAAAATAATAATACGCATCGCCTTTCTTAATTTTACCTAAACCCTGTTGGTTATGGTAAATAATTCCTGCTGAACCTCCAGCAATCATATCGTAGTCCTCGATATTTCTTCGAAGTCTACTACGCTTACTAATTTCTCTCAAAGATACCTCACCTTTGACTACTTTTGCATACTCTTTGTTACAATAATCTATAACTTCTTTCTTTTCATCGAAAGATGCTATCATTCTTAGTAAATTTTCTTGGAATTTCTTAGCAACCTTTGTTTCATTTGACTTTTTCATTTCAAAACCCATTACGAAGAACTTATCTTCAACTAAATGCTCTCCATCCTTCCAAGAAAGATAACCACAATAGCGATTTTTCTTCTTGGAAAGGAAAAACTTACTGGCAAACTTTTCAAACTCTAATTCTACCGGTTCTCGGAAGATTTCTCGTGAAATAAAGTCATTTAACAAAACTCTTAGTTGTTTTGCATCTTCAACATCACGAACCTTTACAAAAACAGAATCAGTATGTCCATATATTACTTCGTAGCCTAATTCTTGTGCTTTAAACGCAGTTTCACGCATAGCATGACGAGCAGAAGCCGTAATTGATTGAACCATTTCCATATCAGCCCAACCAAACCCTTCTTTTGCGAGAATACCGTAGAAAGCATTTACAGCCCTCTTCGTAGCCATCTGTGCTGAGTCCCACTTAATATATTCTTCGTCGGTTTTAGCATCTTTACGCAAAGTTTTGTATTCATCACGCAACGCCATCATGTCAATAACTGCTTGAGGTAAAAGCCCAAGTGTATCTTTTTCATAGTAATATGTAGGTTTTTCTTCAAACTCTCCCAAATGTTTAGGTGTGTTAATCCACACCGGATAACCATGACTACGCTTAGTTTCCCAAGAGATATTTACTGCGGCCATCATCGAAGGATAAAGAGATTTAAAATCAAATACAGCAACATTTTCATGTTGCCCGTATGTTCCTTCTAATGTTGGGTCCATAACGAAAGCACCATCATATCTTTCCTTTTCGGTTTTAACTCCCGTTGGGGGAATCCAATTTGACTTACGCATAAAATACACACCACCCATTTGAGAATTATGATATGTGTTCTCAAAAGGACATACAATAAGTCTTTGTAGGGCAAGACTGTTTTCACTGACATTTAATTTATTATCAATGTTCACACACAAATCTACATCGACCTTAGCATATTCAAGGTAAGTTTTTGTATCTTCCAACCATGCTCTTTCGTAAAACTCCAAGTCTTCAAACTTTGAACTTGAAACCTTTCGCTCACCAAGAACAAGGTTTGCACAATCATCCAACTTTAGTGAAGGTAGTGTACCTTTTTGAGAATCAGTCCAAAGGCGTTCAAATCTATCCATTAGGCAGAAAGTTAATCTACCTCGAATAGGCTGTGCGCTGTTAAAGTATTTTTCATCTCCTGTACCTTTTCCTAATTGCCAGCCCGTAGTTTCTCCGTTGGAGAACTTTCTTCGCACATCTTTAATTTCCCTACAAGGAGACATAAGATTGGGGTCAATACCCAACTTACACATACGCTTAATAATCTGTGGAATATCGTAGCCGAGAACATACCAACCAATAATCATATCGGGGTCTTGTTCTTCCATCATTTCAATAAATGCGTAAAACATTTCTGTTTCGTTTTGATAAACCTGCACATAATCAAGGCTGGAAAACTTTACATTTTTGTAATCCACACGGGCCTCTTTAGGAAACCAAGTCATCACTGTATTCTTTTTAGTAAATGAATCGTAGATACTTAGCACTGTTGTTTTACCATCATGCACTCCACCTACTTGAGATTCAATATCGAAATACCATTTACGGTGTTCGTATTCTTTAATCTCGGTCATTCGGTCAACTGCATAAAGACGCTTAATATCAACATCTGCTTGGTAGGTAGCAATTCCTTCTTTATGAAATTCACTCATAAGAGTCCAACGGTCTTTAGGGTTATGGTAAGTAATTCTTTTTAGTCCTTTACCGTGTAGGCTTTCCCAATCTCCGAATTCTACTTCAACTGGTATTGCTCTTTTCTTTCCATAGTTTTTAACAACCATTTGAGATTTGTGCCAATGAGATGCACCGGAGATAAAGAAATAAGGTTTGTAGTCCTTTATTGTTTCTTCCTTTCTTTCTCCACCTTCTCTCCATCGTAGATGTATATTACTCCCCATTGTGTCTATTATCATTTTCAATCACTTTCCATTCTTCAATCTTAAAACTTATTCCTTCGCTTTGAAGGTATTCCATGAACAGATATTCTAAATGCTCTCGCAAATAACTGGGGTCTGTCCACCCCTCTTCGGTATCAATGTAACCATTAACATAAATTAGCATTACAAGTCCTCCATTAAGTCTGCAAACTCTTCACCGTATTTAGAGGCTAACTTCAATCTCTCGAAGTCACGCATTAGTCTTTCAATATATACAGCCGCATCCATTAGTTCTTCTTGTAGATGAACAAGCCATTCAAGTGTGTTTAAATCGGTGCGTTCCATTGTCACGCCGTATTTATTCTTACCCACTTCGGCTCTTTCACGAATCTTTTTAATTACTTGTTCTTCATATCTACTCATTCTTCTTCACCTATTTGATTTAATATGCTATCAGCCATCATCGTAGCCATACTTCGACTACCCATAGCAAATGCGATTTGAACAGACTTACTCTTAGCATACATTCTTAGAAACTGCGCTTCATCCATGTTCTTGCTTTGTAGTAATTGCTGTATTCTTACATTCAATTGTCTTACTGTTTCAATTAATTCATCCATATTAAACACCCAACCTCGGCGCACGAAGCACCGTTACCTGCTCGTTAGCAAAGATAACAGGTTTTTCATCATCGTAAAGAATGATAACTTCTCGTTCTCTGCTTACGAGTTTGCTAATAGGTAAAGAGATTTCGACAATAGCCTTTCTATCTGTACCAGTAGCAGTAATTTCTGTATATACACTTTCGTTATTCTTAGTAGAACTAATGAGAAGTTTATCTCCATCCCATTCAATTCTATAAATTGAATTACCTACCTTCTCAGCAAGCATCATCGCTTCTGTAAGTTCATCAGATTCAACATCAAGCATTGTTTTTAGTGCAAGATTTTCAGTAACAAAAATGTCCTGTCCCTCTCTTACCATTTTTCTAATTGACCTACGGGTTAAGTTTCGCAACTTGTCTTTTAATCTGTATATAACATGAAGTTCTTCATGTCTACCCAATACCGGCAGAGTTACAATACTATTACCTGAAGCCAATTCGATTTTCCCATCATCACTTCTAAACACTAAGTCGGTATCTGTTAAATACTTCTCAAGTGTAGAGCCGGACAAATTAACCATTCCGTTAACCGCCTCTTCATCGTTGTGTCTATAAACCACATAAGTAAAATTATTTGCATTTTGAATATACACCATTCCGTCTTCCACTTCGATAAATAAATCGTCGCATAAGACACTGGTTTTATTACTCATACCTTCATTGTATTTTCCCCGTAGTCTACAAATATTAATTGCTTCTTTTAATTCTTTTCCATTCATTCTAAATTCCATTTAAATTCCTCCATAATATAATATAACATAACAGCACCCCTATATCAAAAACCATTACACTCAAAGGTTGTTTTCTTTGATTGGCACTAAGCCATTCCAAGTAACTTTACCTTTGTTGTTTTCAAACAACATGAAGGATTGTCCCTCATTGTCTGCATTGGTCTTTGACTTAAGAACCTTAGCGTGTAACTTTGTTGTGTTGTTTCTTTCTTCACGGTATGTGTGGATATGTTGAAACAACTTTGCAGTAGTAGACTTTTCCCAATCGGGCTTTTGTCCAACCACTTCAAATCCATCATGCACTTCTTTCATATGTGTGATGAAAAACTTATGACATTGAAGTTGACAAGCGGCCTTAAACAATCGCTTGTATTCCTCTGTTCGTGCATACCATTGTGTCGGAACCATTTTGACTTTATCAGCCGCTCTTGGGTCCTTACCTTTAATGTGGTTTAGTCTGGCAATCATGTTTGTAGTATCAAGCCAAGTATCAAGACCATCAAAGACGATAGCCTTTACACCTTCAACTTCAATTGTTTCATCACCGTATTCAATTTTCTTTGTTTCAATTGCTTCCTTAACCATTCCCATAAAGAAACGGGCCATATCAGCAGTAGCCAAATAATCCACTGTCATGTCTTCTTTGTAGACATGGGGATTATAGATAAACACCTTATCATCACTCGACCAATGTTGCCTCCATGTAGGTTCTGCACCTTCATCAAAGTCAAGAATAAAAACCCAATGGGTTTCTTTTTCTTCATCAGTTCTGCAATCAATTGCTAATCCCGTTTTTCCAGTTCCGGGGTCTCCGCTAATTCCACACAACATATATGCTGATTCATTTTCCATCAAACGCTTTCGCTGACTAAAAGCCTTAGCCTTTGCACTTGCGAAAGCACTTTTCACATCTTCTTCTTTTGCATTCTTTACGAGATTACTCGCCTTTCCTTTTCCTTTCAAACTCATTATTCTTCCTCCTTAAATTGTTCACTTAATATTTTTAGTTGTTTTTCATGCACTAAGCGTGTGAACATTTTACCGCTTTTCATGTGAAAACGAACACTGTATCTGTCATATTCGTTATCATCTTCTTTCCATTCTATTGTTTCTACCTCTTCGAGGTCTAGTAGTATTTCATTCATTTTAATTATCATCTTATCACCTTTTTAAGTATAGGCTTTGCACCTATCCGAATGTCATTCAGCCGCCAACATTTACACGGAGATTAAATCAAAGCATATCTTCAATCTTGTCCGAGAGCAACAACAATGTTGAAGCCCACAGACCAACAAAAATACCCAAGTTTTCATCGTAAGCGGCATAAACACCGATACTAAGCAAAATTGAGGCAACGCTTGTAATCAAACCAATTTTCTTATAATTCATTTAAATCACCAAAACTCCATTGATTCGCCTTCTGCTTCTTCTTCAACAACTACACCGGTTGCACTTCGAGCATAAACACCGTACAAGTTAATTGTCACAGGGTTATATTCACCGTCAATAGGCATTCCGTCTTCATCCTTCTTTTGGGTTTGATTTGTTCGCCCAATAATAATAACATCGGAACCAACTCCAAAGTTAATGTCAATGTGAGAAGGGACCCAAATAGGTGTTGATTCAGGAATATCGTCTTCATCGAAACCGTAATTAGCATCAACAGGTTCTGCCCAAATAACTCGGTTTCCACTTCTCTCATTTGGTGTAAGATTCATACTTGTGACAATTCCATCAGTGACGACAAGGCGCAAACCTTGTTGTTGAGAAATCAAGTCATGGTAAGAATCCAACTCAATCATATCTGCAACATATTCTGCCATGTGTTCAGCAAGAATGTCTTCCATAGATTCATCGGAAACATCAATCCATCGAGGGTCTTCTTCATCAAGAACATCGAGATAATTCATACTCGATAGAGTCTTGTTACGAATACCGTAAATTGCATTTCTTTCTTCATTAAACAAACCATAAATGGTAGTCCAACGGAATGTTTCAACACTGAAGTTCTTTGCTTGTTCGTTCTTCAATTGAACGGACCAAAGTTGCATATCGCCGTCTTCTTTCATTCCAATGAAATGCGCTCGAAGTTTAAACTCTTCTTTAGGCAAAGGCTTTCCGTAATTCTTATTTGTATCACCAGATGCCCAAGACTTAACAGGGTCAACAGGAACAATCCAATGGCCTTCACCAACTTCCATAGCCGAAGCCGGAAGTTGAGGAATAACTCTTGTGTCCCATTCACCGTTCTTAACTTGAGTCTTTTCGTAAGCCCCGCCTTCTGTAAGCGATACTTCTGCAATCAATTCATCTTTCAATGCTTGTGAAGAATCACCGTTATACTTACTTAGCACATTCTTTCGCTTCCATTCCATTACATCACGGGCCGGTTCAATACCGATAAAGAAACCTGTTCCTGCATTACCGAAACCTGATGAGGCTGTTCGATTAGATGCAAGACGGCCACGAACATAATTACGAGTCAAAGTCAAAGCAACAAGTTGTTGTCGCTCATCTTCCAAGTCGAGATTATTGCTACTGCCAATCTCCGTGTATTTTTCATTCATTTCTCCGACTTCAATACTTAGTCGGGTCGCCAAACTGTTCAGTTCTTTTTCTACTCTTTCAATCATATTTTTCACTTTCCTTTTTTTTTCTTTTTCCTTATTTCATAAACTGTGCTGTGAACCAAGCCACAAGCACTTTTGGAGTCACACTTCTGCTTCTCCACTCCATTTCTCCTACTGCACCTACCACCTTAAACTTCTCGGTAGCAGATAATTCCATATCCAAAACACATTGTAGGAGTTTCCCACATATATCCTTTACAGTATGACCTGCAAAAACAAGCCTATGTAAAAAGTCTAATGCTTCAGGGTCTTTGTTAAGAAGTTGCTTCAAACAATTCTTGTAAGGTCCCATGTGTTCATTAAGTAGATTATCCGGTGTCTTTCCGGAATAAATACACGCCTGTAATTCATTGATTGCTCGGCGCATATCCCCCCCACAAATATCTACAATTTTGCGAGCGTTTTCTTCAGTAAAATCTGCATTATTCTCAGTAATAATTTCCATTAAACGATTGACCTGAACTTCTGTAGGTATCGGTGTAAAGAAATAATTCGCACAACGAGAACGAATTGCATCATCAACAGCATAAGGGTCGTTGCAAGCAATAATAAAACGAACATTGGTTGCCCGTTCCATTACTCTTTTTAAAGCCCGTTGCGAATCACGAGTCATTCCCTCTAATTCATCAAGAAAACAAATTTTAAACTTGTTTCCAGATACTGAGCGGGTGTTAACAAAGTTGGTAATAGTCTGTCGAACTGTTTCTAACTTACGGTCTTGACTCGCATTGATTTCTAAAAAGTCTGTGTCTTTATCATCACCAAGAAAGTGATTAGCCAATACATGGGCCGCAGTTGTTTTACCAATACCCGGAACTCCATACATAAGAACCGGTGGTAAATTACCTTTACTTATCCATGTTTCTGCATCTGCTACAAACTTATGTTGACCAATCAAATCTCCAATCACATTCGGTCTATATTTTTCTGTCCAATTCATTTTATCATCTCCTTTTTTTATTCACCTATAAGGCAATCTGCTGTTAATACATATCCTGCTACGCTAACAGCCGAGCGTAGTGAAGACTTTACAACCCTAACGGGGTCAAAGACCGGGGCCTCCGATGTGAACATATTATTGTTACCATCGTAAAGGAAACCATCAGCAATAACACTGTCTTGTTCAGTAAATAATTCTTTACCGTTAATATTGTAATAGATTTTTTGAAGGGGGGTCTTCAATGTTTTATAGAAAACATCTTCAATCTCGTTTGTATCTTCGTGGCTAAACATTAGTCCTATGCTATATAATTCCACACCAGCACCACGAATAACTCCTTCAGCGATAGCGGCTCTTGTAGCATTCAAAGCATCATCAACTCTTTCTAATTTGTTTTGTATCTCTTGTTCCGACAAACCACTAATACCGATAACTGCGGCATTACCTTGTAGTTTTCCATAGCGAACCGAGTGTTTCTTTTTATAGAAATCATTCTCAGCCATAGACTCTTCGGTTTCAATTTCCTCAAGTCTTTCGAGTAGTAAATTATCACTACCCATAAAGCCCAAGAATGCGGCCTTCTTAGATGAAATAATCGCCTTGTTGCATTGTCCGTAGAATGCTGTATTAGTATCTGCAACTGCCATATCCAATTCTTTATTAATCATTTTACCACCTGTAAAGATAGCCAAATCATTTAACTTCTCAGTTTGCCAGAATGAAATGTCTTCTGCTTGTACGATACAAGCGTCGATGTTTCCGTTCACTTGATTCATAACATAGGTGTTTAAGGCAACTGCACCAATAGAAGTGCATACAACAATCAAAGGTCTATTCTTGGACTTTGCATATTCAAGTGCTGGGATAAGTTGAGCGAAGTCGTTAATATCTGCATTAGAAACTAATATTAAAGGCTTATCAAATGTTTTACTTTCTCCGAATAATTTTGACAAAACCGGATTAATATAACCTTTATCGCATTCAAATCCTTCGATAAAGGAAACAGTGTCTTCACCCGTAGGAGAAGGTTCAACAGAAATTACTCCATCATATCCAATTTTTTCAACGGCTTGGTGAATTAATTCTGCCATTTGTTCATCATTATTTGCACTAATTTTTGCCACATTGTAGATACCTCTACCTTCAACTTCCAAAGACAAAGCATCTAATTCATCACAAGTTAATTTGCACAACCTTTCAAGTTCTGTACGGATAGCAACTCCCGTATGTGTGTTCAAAAGTTTCTCACCCCTTTGGATAAGTGACTGAGCCATAATTGTCGAACTTGTAGTTCCATCACCGGCATTTTCCTGCGCTCTTGAAGCCACTTCTATAACAAGTTTAGCACCTGCATTAGCCATTTTATCTTCAAGAATAATATTTTTTGCAACAGTTACACCATCATTAACTACCAAAGGAGGCAAGCCATCCCTCCTATCAATGATTACACTTCTTGTTGCAGGACCAAAAGTTACACCAACTGCATTAGCAACTGCATTAACTCCTTCAATTAATTTTTCTCTCGCTTCATCTCCATACAAAATAGTCTTCATCCTTTCACCCCCACTACATCTTCTAACTTAATAGCAATATATTCTATTCCTTCATCGTGGAAAGTATATCCATTTTTGTAATAGACATACCTTCCAACCATATCCCCAACAGGAGAATCATAAACTATTCCTCCATTCTGGTTCGCATTCAATACAATTCCACTGTCTGTGGTCGTTCTTCTTTCATTTTTTATTAACACATAGTCATTCATTTGTTTCATTTTTTTCACCTCATTAGTCCCCACGCAATTACTACGAGGGTGATTACATTAACAATAGAAACGCTTATTGCGATTTTATTGGTAATGTGTAATTCGCTTGCCATTTTCTTAGTCAGTTCAATTAGAGTCTTCATGTCTTCTTTCATACTCTTTCACCGCCTCGCCTAATGTCATTTCATTTTCATAACACTCACGCATGAACTTATAGGGTAGCCTATTAAGCATTTCCCCAGCCCATTTTGTAAATGCTTCTCCCTTTCCCTTTCTCATCAAAAATCCTCCAACCCTTTCATTTTTCTTGTTGTTATTCTCTTTCTTCTTTCCTTACTAATACCCAAAACTTTACATTCTTCGGGTAATAATTTCTTAGCGGCCCACTTAGCATACTCAACATCTTTTACAAGGTTGCGAACTAAGTAGCCATCTGTTTCCTTTAGTCCTAATTTAAGACATATAGCCGGAAACAAACTCGAAGACTTTCTCTTAGGTGGAGTCATTGTCACATAACCACCCTCCCAAGAATAAGCCAATAGCGCATAGAAATAGTCCTTCGGCCATCTATGTAGCGTTGATGCTACAAATGCTAATTTATTGTTATCAGGCATTGAGGCTGAAGCCCATGAAAGTATCTGCATAGGTGGGGGTTCATGCAAACGCACACCTTTGTAAAAGTCATCACGGTCTTTCATTTTAATGTAGTTGCCCGTAAGCGACCACATATTTGCCTCAAAGGTTTTAACCTCATCACAGTTTTTAGCATATAGTGTTTTAATCACCATTTGATTTCTGTTGGTCTTGCCACACAGTTTAACTTGACACGCATTAATAATTGATGTAGGAACATCTTTCTTATTAATAGATGTAAGCACTACCTTTCTTCCGGAATAGATTAAATCCATAATCTTTTCCTTGTCTGCTTTGTAATGCACATCTTCAATAATAATGCTCACATCAATAGGCCACGAATATACATCGTCGATTGGTATATCATCGGCTTGATAGCGCACATATTCTTTTGTTTCTACTGCGGCTGTCGCACTGTAAGTTTTACCTGTACCGGCTTTACCTACAAAAATTTTAGGTTTCTTCTTCTCTTCTGTTATCTTCATTTAAAATCATCTCGAACTCATATCTACTATCGTTGTTCATATGTTCACCGTTGCGAACCATATCCATTAACTGAATAAATTTACCCCAAACTTTACTCTTTGACGGAACATTTTGGGGAAAAATGTCACATATTCGTAAAACATCAAGTCTTCTACGAATAACTATTGTATCTACTCTACGACCACGCTCTCTCTTCAACTGACAATTAACTTGTAGTCTTTCAAGTGCTTGGGTCATTGGTATTAACATCTGTTCGGGTAATCGCAATTTAATGTCATACCTCGGTTCCCAACCTCGCTTACTAATAATTCCTACCACTTTGAACTGCGGTATTCCTGCGAGTAAAAGTATTCCTTGAATCTGTCCTTCTGTGTAAATTTAAACTCCACCAAAGGTATCATACAATGTGATTTCCCATGTGTGGAACTCTTTGTGTCCTTTAATAAACATTCCGGCTTTGTCTTTGGGTCCTATGAATTTTTCTCCACATAGGAAACAATGAACGGCAACTATTTCACTACCACGCTTTACTCCGTCGTGGCTGATAATGTCTACAATGTTGCCTTCTTCGATAGTTGCTTGGTCTAATTCTTCATCCCACATACTCTCTCATATAATCCCTGAGAGTCTTAATCTTATTATACTTTGCATCAGGTGAGGAGGTAATTCTCGTTTTCACGATTTTGGTTTCCGGTTTATTATTCATAATATTTTCTATCATTTTATGAAGTTTTTTTGCCGACTTATCGTACCTTTTTTGGTCAGACTCTTTCCATGAAAGATAATTACTAAACGGGGACTTTTTATATAGTCCCATATCTTCTTCCAATACCTCCCACAAAATGCTTTCTAAAAGTCTATTAATTCCTTCATCAACAGTTTTAGGTGCATCATCATCATCGTATCTTTCTTCCATATAATCACCTCAAAGGAGAAATTGCTTTATTCTCTAAAACCCATCGAAGAGTTTTCTTAACTCCACGCAACGCTGTATAGTTACGCAAACATTCAGCGTTTTGTTTAGTGTCCATTGTACGGGAATGAAATCTATCCCTCCAATACTTTGCCTCTTCTTCTGCTTCTAACAACATTGCTTTAATTTCTTCTTCGCTTTTCATTTTATTTCACCTTGTATTCTGGGTGGTTTTTGGGTAATCTATGTAGTCTGCGTTCACACATATTTTGCATATATTGTGCCACGCTTGCTACTGATTGTCCAAATCTTTTCTCTGCCACATCATCATTTGCAGGAACCATGTCATACTTTACACGCTCAATTGCTTCAGCAATTACTGAAGAATCAAGAAGTGCTTGTAAGATTTCATATTCACCGTGGGTCACTGTCTTGATTCTCGACAACATCTTCACCCCATAGTGCGTGTGTAAATCCTAAAGTATAGTTGCGAATCAATGTAAGTTTTGAAACCAAAGCCTTTTGACTTGATTTATTTGCCAAGTCGATTGCCTCATCAATTTGTTTAATTAAATTATTCAGCATTCCAATCACCAAATTCTTCTCTTGAAATTACTTCCTCAGTTTCACCTGTATAGGCTTCTTCGTCTATTTCATCCACACGATTATCCAACATTGTAAGGTATGCCAATCGAACATCTGAAGAACGCAAGCGTGAATTATTACCACGCTTTTGTGCTTCAAAGTTTGATAGATTTACCAATGCTTCAATCAATTGCTTCGCTCTTTCTTGAAATTCAATTGCCGCATCTTGTGTAACGCCACGCTTTCCTTTCCACATTCTCATTATTTCTCTAATACTAACCATTTTTTCAGTCCCCTTTCTTTATAAAAGTGTTTTGTTTCAGCAGTTTGGATATTAATACATATCCACATTGAACCTATTAGACTACTGACCTCTAATACTTCCCAATTCTTTTTGAGAATGCCCAATGTTTTCATAATCATTCCGGAACCATATATTTCACTGTATTCCTTAGAAAGGATGGACAAGTTATCATGCACATACTGTATAATATGCGGTTGTTGAATACTTGCCCAAACCTCTCCACTTATTTCAAAAAATCCTGTTCCATTACATACGATACATTTATTTCCCTCGCATACGGGACACTCAATTTCCCTATCACCAAAAGTAGGAAACCTTACAACTCGAAGGCTTCTCGGTCCACTACTTTCGTCATTCTTTCCCCTGTTGCCGTCTTCTCCCATATCATGTGTTCTCCTTTTCCAATTACTATTGCTTCTTGATTCAATGGTCGCCAATTACGCAGGGTTCTATTATCAGTTCCCGACCAAAAGGCATAGCCGAATGGGTGAGTATGAATCCAACAACGGATAGGAATACTCATTCCTTTAACATCTACACCCCTATAATCAACATAGCCCGGACTTCCACTATTCATAAATAGTTTTCCTTTACGGTCTATGATAACTGAAATTTCGAGGCCCGGTAGAATACTGGTAGAAGCATTCCAAATTGCATCTAAAAATCTACGGTCACGGGGAATATCTTCACCCTTTAATGTTAAATGCTTCCATACTTCGTTGATTTCCTTTTGCCAAACTTCCGGTGCAATATCAGTATGTTGGATATTTAGTGGACCTTTAGGTTCTGTTCCTCGGAAAAAGGAATCCATAACTCCACCTTCATATACAGGTTGAACCTTAGCACCATAAGTGACCAAAGTTTCTTGTAACCACTCACTAGAATCTTCTTCTCTAATAAGGGCAACAACTTCGTAGTTGTTATTGATTACTAATTCGTCAATGTATTCCGCATCGTTTTCAGGTTGCCAAGTTTCATAGAACAAGTCTATCATATCCTCAGTCACTTCTTCTTCATGTCCAATTATTTCTTCTCTTACTATTTTATCACTCATGCACTCACCACAATATGTTTTGGAGTATAATCTCCAGCAAAGAATCGCTGAACCCATTGTGCGCCATAACCTGCAACCGCTACATGAGTAAAGTGGACTCCTTGATTACTTCTATCCCAATTATCACCTTGACATGAAAAGGAACCCTCCGGCCCTGCTGTTAATGTCGAATAAAGTTTTGGGTCTTCATCCGAACTTACAAGCAAACCGGCTCGACCCTGCGCCCTCAAATCAAGCCATCTAATACCCGATTTATAAAGCATCTTTCGCACATCTAAGTTATCAGCACAACATACAACTAAGTCATATCCTTCAATTTGAGAAGGTGTAAGAACCTTGTAAGGTTGTGGTTTAAAGTTGTAACTAACTGCCAATGCTTCAGCCTTATTCAAGCCAACATCATCAACATCAAAGTTTTGATAACTTAGGTTTTTCGTTTCAACAACATCAGGGTCATACACTGTAATGTCGTATAGCATCGTAGTTGTATTCATTCTATTTGCTCTATCTAATAGTGAAATCAAGTAAGACCCAATTCCACCGCATCCAATAATCATTATTTTATTTTTCTTCATACATATTTCCCCATTTTTTTTACATGTCGCCATACGGTATTTTCACTTACATGAAACATTCTTGCTACCTTACCGTATGACAAGTCGGTAGCCAAATATATACAGGACATGAGAACTTCTTTTGTAAGTTCCATCTGCCCTGCGATATTCGTAATTAATTTCTTCGCATTTAAATTATGTGTATCACAGAACTCATGCGCCTCTTCAACTGAATAAACTAAGTCTATGTTGAAAATGCTCTGTAATCTTTTAACAACGGTTTTAGCCCTGCGTGTTTTAACCCCCATGAAGCCGCCCAACTTTGCTAAATTGAGCGACTTGTTGTTAAGGAACACTACTGCTACTGATAGTTCCGACATAGTATAATTACCCTTGAGTAGGGCAACATAAGATGAGCGAAACATTTTTTTAATTTCTTCTGTTTTCTCTATTCCAAATTCACTACAAAGTAGAGATAATTCTACTAAGTTTCTATCCACTTTAACGGAATTATTTATCTCCATAATTCTCGAAACATTAATTAAATTACAAGCCTCACATACATAGAGGTTTATCTCCTTGTCAAATTTATTTCTACTGGAACAATACAGACAAGGCATCCCAATCGACTCTATTTTTTACTTTGTATCTTTCATATCCTCTTAGGGTTGAAACTTGGGAAAAGGTATGAACATCGTTTAACAATGCCATAGACCTTGCCGCAAATTGGTCCCCAATTGAAATACCTGTATGTGCTTGGTCGATACATATTGGTCCGATAAGATAGTATTTTTTTTTGGTATTTTTATCCGACCACATTTTGTCCACTGGAATATTATTTAGTCCAGTACCCTCATTTGGTATATACATTGGTCTATTATTTACTTCTTCTCTTTTAAAATTACTCGCACAAATTACAGCGTATGTAGAAACATCTTGTCTTCCTGCCTTATAGCCTCTATCGACTACCATCCAATCTAAGTTCTTTCCCCTAACTGCCATGCTTTGTTTTTCATCTTCATCAATAATCATAGCCCTTTCGAAGATTTTACCCTTGAACCTTTCTGTAAGGTCTTTGAATAATTCCATGCTTCTTTTTTCGACAAGTGAAGACTTGCGATTTTGTTCCAAGAACGCATATACTATTTGTGTTTCGCTTTTGGATAAGAACTCTCCACGGGATAAGTAATATAGTTCTTCGGGACTCACACCTAAGAACTTGTTTTTATTCCCTCTACATGAATTAATAAAAGACTTAATTCGAGTGTCTTTAAATTCCACCCACACGCCTTCATAAAGTTCAATAGCAGAATGTTCCTTCCCAGTCTTTTCTAAATTAAGAAGGGTGGTAATTTTCTTATCATCAGCAAAGAATGTGTATTCAATTTTGTTAACAATTGCTGAAGAGATTTTCGGGTCTGTTTCAATAATCATATCTACGAAATTACTAAACTTTTCACTATCTTTACTGATAGCAAGTTTCATTAAAATACCGGGAACACAAGAATTAAGACGGGTTTTAGTTAACCTATTACCGTTCAAATAATATTTACCTTCATAGTGTTGAAGGATAATCTTGCCATATGCACTAAAAAATGCAAAGGTATCTTGTCTTTTAAAGCAATTATTTAACAGTTTAACGACGGTTTTAGCAAAATAATTTATGGACTGGTCGTTTCCTTCCCTAACCATATGGTCGTTACTACCCCGGTTTCTATAATATCTATATCCCTGATATTCCGTATGGGTGGAAACTGTAGAAATAAAGGTCGTCAGTTGTCTTTGCCTTGCAGTAATCGTAACACTGTGGGTAACACCACCCCCAGCCTTTACCCTTTTAATTAATTTTGTTACTCTTTCAATTCCTTCTTCATTCATATTCCTCATCCGCCTGTGCAAATCTAATTTGTTCTCGCAAGTAGCCATCACATAATTCTGTTAACTTATCTTGCATTTGCTGTGCCATCCCCGGAATTGCGTTTCTCATTAACCCCAACCAAAGTCGGTGATGTTGGTTAATATATAATATTGGGTGTAGCCCTTCGTTATCCATAGAAATAGTTAAGGGTGGTAGTTCCATATCATCTACAATGTGAAATTCGATTCTCATTGTTTATCCCCCAAGTCTTTTAGATATTCCAAGTGTGGCTTTTTCAGCGTTTGTCTACTTACCATTACATGGGGAAATTGCGTGTAAAGAACAGGCAATACCTCAAGTAATTTCTCTTCGTCTTCATATGTCTTAGTCCAAACCGAACCATTCGATTTGAAACTCGTCACTCTAAAAATTATATTATCATTTTCCATATTTTTTCATCTCCTTTGTTTATACATTCATAAATTGGGTTATTTTTTAGATACATGGCTACCTCTTGTGTTGTAGGTATTACTTTTCTTGTTCGCCCGCCATGAGTGGGCAAATCAATTACTGCTGATATAATTTGTTTATTGCTACGAGGTTCCCCATCCTCCATAACAGTATCAATTGGTATCAGTGCGTGTTTATTTTTAAATTTCACAGACTCCACCTGCACAAGCAATTTCTCCCTTAAGGTCTGTATTGTCCTCAAGTTCAGTTATTTGTGTTAGGTCTACCTTATTCAAGGTTCCTACGAGTTCGTTGTATTGTTCTTCTGTGATTGTTTCAAATGGTGCTTGTTTGTATGAACCGCCATCATAAGGTAGTACAGAAAGACCGTTATAGTATTCACGATTATTCCACATCCATTCTCCAACAAAATCCCATTCTACATCCTTTAATGAAACAGTTGCAGAAACATTGTGGGTGTTAATACCATCAACATGACCATTACGAACCCAAGTCTTTGAGAACAAACGGATTCTTTCAAGAAGTGAAAGTGCTGACTCCTTACGAGTTGTAGAACCTTCGGGTGCTTTTTGAGGAATACTAATTACTGCCGTATCATGTGGCGAGAAGTATTCATCTTCAACAAGTTGAGGGTGTTCATTAGCAAGATAAGAATAAATTGCCTCGTTTTTTCCAACACGAATACGGCGGATATAGAAGTCATCATGCCAAGCGTGAATTCCTGACGAAGTTCCTAAAACCAAACTGGTCGTTCCAGCAGGTTTGATGCAAGTTAATCTTGAAGCAGGTTTTATTCCAATTTTTTCTGCAAATATTATATTAGTTTTCTTGATAATTTCTGTTCCATAATTCAATAAAGTTTCAGGATTTACTCCAAGTTTTTCGTAAGTATTCGAGGCAATTCCTGTCATACTTACACCTAAAAGTGCATCTTTTTCCGTTGCCTTTCTCCAACAATCTCGCAAATAATGGAAGTCAGAATACCCGGCTTGTAAAGTTCCCAGTAATGCTGCTGCTTCGCATCGCCCATAGAAATCTAATTCCGAATCTACTGATGAAGCGTTAATTTCTGTAAGGTTGCAGAATTGATATGGTCTCAATGCTATTTCACAACAAGGATTCGTTCCCCAATCTTTGTCGTTACTAAAGTAAATCCCCGGTTCTCCTGCCCCAGATTCCTGAATTCGTTTCCACAGTTCTAAAAAGAACGGTTTTGTTACACGATTACGAATTAGAACTGCTGAATTATTTGCTCTCCCTCTTTGAGGATTTTGTTCCCACCATGTTCCACTTTTACATGAAATCATATCTTTGTCGTCAGCACTAAATAATGAAATTAATGCGGCTCTACGAATACCACCCGCAAGAACTGAGTCTGCAATATGGCACATCATGTCGTGAACTTCGATAGGTTTTAGTAAATAACCATCAGGTTTTGCTAATAAAAGATTCTCAATCTTAACTAAACATTCTCGCAAAGGTGCAGGGCCGGGGGCCTTTCCACCACTTGTGACTAATAGAGAACCCTTGACTCTAATATCTGAGTAATCAAATACAGGTGTGCTTAGATTTTGTCCCATGTAAGCCTTTAGTAGAATCTTAACTGCGTCTGCCCATCCTTCGATAGAGTCGCTAACTAAATATCGTCGCTTCTTATCAGGACTTGGTTTACGAATTAGAGGTAACTTTTCAACATGGTGTCTTTGAACAGAATATCCAACTCCAGTTCCACCAAGAAGTAAGAACATGGCTTCGGAAAAACACTCCAAAGAATCAACAGGCATATACGCACAATTGTAGATACGATTAGGTGAAATTTCAATTGACTTTCCACCAAATTGTAGACTACGCATTGAAGGTAATACTTTCTTCTTCAACACATAGTTTTCATACAACTTTCGTATATCTCCCTCAAGTTGAGGGTAATGTTGAATGTGCATATTCATGTTTCGTTCACACAGTTCCTTCCATGTTTCTCTTCGTAATTTGTCCTTTTGATACTTAGCATACTTCATATGTACGGTAATATCGCTCAAAATGTCTGTTTCTTTGTTCATGCTTTTTCACTCCTTTCTTCTACTTTATCAACCTTTACTTGCCAGATTTTGACAACTCTTTTTACTCCCAAACCGCTGAGAGTTGATTCTTCTCCAACGGCTTCAAAGGGACCTTTCGATAATACATTCACGAGTGCGTTAATCTGCAATCCGTGTTTAGTATTATCGTTTAACCAGTAGTAAATATCGAGAGTATTTGCTTGACCTCCGGCCATAGATAAATACTCAGCAATCCACTGAATAAACTTTTTATGTTTGTTATTACCAACAGCGGGTGCTGGCCTTTCATGTAATTCTATTCTTCTATTATTCATTTCAATCACCTTAATAATAAGTGGCGGGGGTGGGATTCGAACCCACGAAGCAATACGCACCGGAATTTAAGCCCGGCCCCTTTGACCATACTTGGGAACCCCGCCCTTATTATTTATTTATTCTTCACCCTCTTCAACTTTAGGGTGACAGTTACATTCACAAGAATCTTCACAAACTCTCACAGGTGCTTTACCAACAGCAAGGCGGTAGCATCCAAAATCCATTCGTTGAAACTCTCCACAGCCTCCACCATTTTCACATTGATAACGGAAAATAGGTGCATCCGGCTTTGAACAACCACAGAGTTGTCGTTCACAATCTGCCCACGGTTTTCGTAATTCTAATCTCGTGCCATTAACTGTCAACACATTCTTCTTATCTTTGCTTACAAATCTTTTATAGTTCATCATATTATATTCCTCCATATTATTTGATTATCCTTTTTAATGGCAATAAATTTCCATTTTGTTGCATAAATTTGGTTGGTATTATTATCAACCTGCAAGTTACAACACTTACATATTCTATATCCCCGTAGGGCTTCCTTCAGTATTAATACTGTATCGCAGTTAAAACATTTTATCATCATTTTAATTACCTCGAATAGGTGGACAATACCGGATTCGAACCGGTGGTCGCTCGGTTATGAGCCGAGTGCATTAACCATACTATGCTAATTGTCCATTGGCGGGCATATCAGGAATCGAACCCGAATCTTCGGCTTAGAAGGCCAAAATGCTATCCATTACACCATATGCCCAATTGATTCATTCTTCTTCCCATTTCCTCCAACTATCATCGGGTTCAACAGGGACATCTACTCTTTTTAGAATACCATATTCCTCGCCCTTTTTAAGAAACCATTCCATTTCTTTAGGAGAATATTTTTCTTTATTTTCCATAACTTCGGGTAGCATATCCATATATATTTCTACTTCAGCATCTTCAAAGGATGGGTAGGTTAACATGGTCTTGAAACCAGCAATTGAACCTTCCTTCTTCTCTACTTTCTGTATTTTACTCATCGTAATGTGTGATTTACGAAATTCTAGTATTGCTTTTGGCAAATCAATTATCATTCTCAGCGACCAGTGCATCGAATTCCCCCTTTCTTTTGTTGTAGATTGCCTTGAGAAGATATTTATTTTCAAAGGATTTCATACTTCTATGAAAGTTTCTCATAGTCTGTTCACCAAACATATGCCAATCAGATACAATTACTTGCATTACTTCTTTTGAATTAACATAGACATAATGATTGTTTCTGTGAGTTGTTAAAGTTGTGGGCAGACGCATTTCTATATGTTTTTTAGTTCTTCCAGTATAATCATAGATATACGGCCAAGCAATGTCACGCTTTTTATTTTTAGTTTCTTTTTCAAGTTGTTCTATAATTTCGGGCCAGTATTCAGCCTTCCACGATTTTCTTACAGTCATAGTAATTCCTCAATAAAAAAAGCGGGTTTTTTAGCAGACCCGAAACTGCACTTGTTATGCCCACAAGTTGGGTTACTCACTATACCTGCGAGATAAGGTTGGTAACAGAGAATTACCTATTCAATAGCAACCTCCAACAATTGCTTGAGTTAGCACTACATCTGTAATGTCTTCTGCGTTCATGTTTGCTATTTCGTCATGCGAAACCAATTCACCGTTAATGTAAGCCCAGTGTGTCGGGTGGTCCAAAATCTGCTGAATTGCTTCGTCTGCCGATAAGTCTAATTCTGTGTGTCCTGTCTGATTTAAAATTGTTACCTTTACCATATTTATTCCTCCAATGTTCCATTTTCTGTTACCTTTTTGCCGTCTTTTATCATCTCGCTGACGACCTTACGAGTTTTGCTCTTTGTACTTTCAATTCTTGCGTCGGAAATGATACCGATTGCATGGAGTGAATCAATCATCCCCATGTAGGTATTCATAGCCGTTTCCAATTGCGCCTGTTGTTCTTCATCGAGCCAAAGACCACCCGTTGCTTTCTTCAACATCTTTTCAATTTCTTTCTGTCCTATCAGGCCCATGTTCATTAGTCCTTCAAGTTGCTTCATATATCCTTCTTCATTCATTATTATCTCTCCTTATTTCCCATAGGTTAACGGAGTATTTGACTCCAGTTTCTCCTGTGAGTGTTACCTTATCAATCTTGCGAATCATAGAATCGCACTTCATAATCATACCTAAACTTCTAGCAGTTGCACCGCCAAGTCCAGTCGTTTTTTTCTCAATATAATTGAGAACTTCTTGTGTAGTTGCTGGGCCATTTTCCCTCAAAAATTCTCTACACCAGTTTCTTTTTCTTATCTGAGCCATTTTATCCCCTCATCGAGTGAACTCTTTTGTTCTGTAATGTTGCACATTTTTCGTGGTGGCCGAGTTTGATTTCATCTGGGTGTAATAGAGACCCTCCACATATTACGCAGTTTGTATGAATTCCATTCATTCTTCTTCCTCCACAATTGCCCATTCAAGGGTTTCTTCTATATTTAGTTCCATAGTAGTGTCGTGCATTAGGTCAAAAAACCATTCTATCTGTTCAGTTCTTAGTTCAATTGTTATTGTATATTTCTTCATTCTTCATCTCTCCTTAATGTGTGGTCGGCATAGTAGCCTTCACGGTATATTTGTTTTGCCAAGCCTGAAAAACAAGCCTTACAGAAGTGTGTAGCAAGGCTACCACCTCCGGTCCAATCGTATATTATCTGACCTTTTAATGAGTGGACTTCGAGTATATTAAGTCTACCTTCGGTAAGAATTACTTCCGCAAGTGAATCACATATATGACATTTCACTTCCACCATCTCCTTCCGGGTCTGGACTCGTAAATTGTGTCCTCTCTAAAAAGTTCTAATAAAAACCAAATAAAAAGAGAGAAAATTATTGTCAAAAGCATTGTAATAATCATCCGAAAATCACCTTGCTAAATAGAGCATATTGTAGAAAAACATCTGCTGTAATTGCATCCCAGTTCTCGGTAATGAAATCGTTGTAATGTCTAGGACTTTCCTCGTGCATTAATTTTAGTCCTTCGAATAATTTACTAATTGTTAGGTAAAACTTCCCTGCCGGGGTATCTATTTCTAATTCATGTCCTTTGTAACCCGATGTTCCAGCCAATACAAAAGGAACTTGGTGATACCACCGCCAACTTGTCATGGTATTTGAGAACTCGTTAGCAAAAAGACTGTGAAGGCTTCTTGTTTCCACATTGACATTTACAGTGCCGAACCAATAATTACTTCCACCTTCAAAGGCTGTAACCATCAGGTCCCAAAGTTCTTCTTCTTCAAATGTCCTGCCATCTACTTCTACTGTTCTTCTATTTCTCAAGTCTATTCCCCCACCAAGTAATATCTACTTTATTACACATTTCGTGTGCTGTTTCAATCTCTTCTACTGTCAAATCGCCTTCCATTGTAATAGCGGCCTTAATCAATGCTTTTACAGCAATATCATATGCTTCATCCATTTCAACATCAAGCATTAGTGCAATTTTCATTGCGTCTTGCATTGACATTTTATTTTCTAATAAGTCTTTCAAATATTCTTTCATTCTTCATCACCACACTTACATTTTTCAGCCAAAGTTCTCATAGCGTCTACATAGCCTACGCTATCGTTTTGCAAATACCAAGTATCTACTCCACATTCACATCTTATTGTTACATTCATTCTTCTTCACCTTCGCATGTTTTACAATGTACTTTTGCTTCAAATTCTGGCCTATGAACCATAGGTCTTCGGCATTTGATAGCCGTCTTCATTCCTGCCAACTCGAAAGCCTCTTCAGTTTCTATAAAGACTTCTCTATGATAGTCACCTTCTCGACTCCAAAGTGTCTTACGAACTACTTCTTCACCTTCCACTTCTACGAAAAATAAACAGTTACGATAACGAATGTAAAATTCTCTACCGTCTATCAATCTTCCTTCAATTTGTGTCGGGGCAACCCCGCTTGTTATTTCATAATTTTTTATTATCATTTTCCTTCACCTACTCTAAGTTTGAATGACTCACTGCAATTTGGACATAAGAAGAACCAAACATTTCTCTGGTTCTCGTAAATCCGCAAATCGACCAGCCACCCATTTCCGCATTTCTTTTTACATTCAATATGTTTTGCTACGCCACCGTTTATTTCTTTCAAAGCCATTCTGGTTTTCCTCCTTCTTTATACTTTGCAAAATGTTTCTTTTCTGCAATGTAATAGTTGCGATACGCTTGTATTGTATCATCGCACTTATATTCTTCAGGCATACATTGTGGAGGTTCTCTCCAACCTGTACCTAAGCCTTCGGGTGGTTTATCCAACACACCAATGAATCTTGAACTGCCGTGTATCTTTCCATAACGACGAGTGTATTCTTTGCACATCTCGACATATAGTTCATAATGCCATAGATATTGGTCATCAGTTTCTCTTGTCCAAATAGTTGAGGGATGATTGATGTGTGCGGGTTTGAACAGCGCGATGTCAGACAATCTTTTTACCTTCTCCAAAGTATTTGCTTTACACCAATGAGCGGCGCATAACATTTGAGCCGATTCGGTTATCATTTTCACTACATGTTTGTCGCATAATTCTCGTGCAGAAGTTTGCGGGTTTCCTAAATAAAATATGTTCATAATTGTCACCTTTTTCTAAAATTTGATTTTTGTTTCTGAATCTTTGATTTCCGTCGTTAGGTAAAGATGTAGGTCAAATTGACCGACATTCTCACTATGAGACAAGTGAGAAACACAAAGTGTAGGAGATAATCGCCCTAACCCCTACATTTCGCAAGACATTCTCACTTTCTCATGTTTCTCAATCATTTACCCTACATAGAGAGATAGAGAAATAACCATATCTGCTTCATACTGATACAGAAAGAGAGAGAGAGAGAGAAATAGAGTAAAGAGTATATGAGAATAATGAGAATATGATAATAACAAACACTTTGTTATCTATAATCCTAATATATACTACAAAGTGTTTTCTCATGCTTGTCTCAAATGAGAATGTCCAACGGATTGTAATACATAGTATAAATTAAATAAAACATAATAGGGTAAATAATACAAAGTGTTTTTTAGGTTTGGTTTCTCATGTGAACATTTGAAATAATTGGTTCAATGCGTTCAAGTGACTTGAGATAGTCAATGGGAGGGCCAAATGGCTATAAGGTGGTGCGACTTTGAATGCAGCAGATGAAAGTAAGTGTAGCACTCTACACTAGGTGTTCCCTACTACACCTACTATTAGCCGACAATAATTATTATCTTTTTAGCAACCATATGGTAATAATGAAATATATGCCTCATAAAATTTTATATTAAGGTCTACGCTTCGCTATCCAAAACAAACCCACCCACAAACACACCCTACTGTTTTGGGACCATATGGTTGCGGTATCGTTAATTTGTTTAGTAGCAACCTTAAAAAAAAGGCTTCTCACCCCTCCGAAGAAGGGTGAGAGGCGGCTCTCCTATTCGTAAATAGGTGAAAACGACTGTTTATGGTTCAATCATTCATCATCGTCAAAGCGGTTCATTGAGAACCCGCCTTGATGGATGCAATCATCGCTTCAGTAACCTTTTCAAGAATGTTTTCTTGAGTTCGGTCACGAGGCACAGTCATGTTCGGGAATGCGGTGAAAACCTCATTGAGCATATTAGCAAAACCGAGAATCTCTTGGTTTTGGCCTTCTGTCAATGTGATTGTCAAGCGTGTTCCCTTGACGATTTGGTGAATTGCCTTAACCCATGTTTCGACTCTTGGTGAGTCGGAGTTTTTGTCAATTCGCCCCAAATACATTTGAACATCTTCAATGTCCAAAGGGTCTTCTGCTGTTTCAAGCCATTTGTTGGCTTTCGCTACTGTTTTTTCGGTGTCAAGCATTCTTATCTCTCCTGCCCTTTCGGGTATTATTACCTATTCTGTAACACCTATAAGGTTGTAAGCAAATCATCCTTACCATATGGTTCAAGATTTTAAAATAAAGTATTTCTAAGGCGAAGGCGAAACTTGTTTAAGGGTGGCATGAGGGTGGTGAAAAAAACAAGTCTTAGAATTACGAGGCTTTAAAACAACGAAGTGTGTTGAATCTCAGGCTCGTACCTTACCATATGGTAATAACGACAAGTGAAGTGTAAGGAGTAAGCAGTATGCAATAAACAATACTGCTACGACGCAACATTCTTCACCGAGTTTATCCTTAAGAGAGGGGAGGACCATTTCACTTTCCTTCCGAAAATTCTTTCCAAAAACAGCCCACCCTCATACCACCCATTTTTCTCAATTCTTTTCGTAGGAACCATATGGTAAGGAAACATAGTGTTTTCTATGTTAAGCGAAAAGAAATGTATGCGGAGACTAATACATTCTTTGAGCGGCAGGGCTATCAGCCCAATAGAAGGCATTAGTATTGCGAAACCTGACAAAAAATAAGGACCGTAAAACACGAGTTCGCAAACCTGTGCTTCATTTCCCTCCCACATGCACACCCATATTCCGCAAACTTTTGCTCTCCGTGTTTTACTTGCTTCGCATCCATATGGTAAGGATGGTAATATTATAATATAATAAAGCAGATTCGACCCCCCCTCTAAGGCGTCTAAGATGTTGCTTTGCCACCTTCGGAAATCTACGCCTCGAATAGTCTTTCATATCACCCACCCTCATACCACCCATATGAAAGAAAATTCTTCACCGTAGTATTTTCTTAGAACCATATGGTAAGGAAAATTTGTCGAACACCTTATATCTATTACTCTACAGTAAATGATACCCGAAGGGGGTTTAGTATTATGGCTGATAAAACAGACAAAAAAATGATGACTGACGATGAATGGAATGCGTGGACCGCTGATGTGAAAACATTTGTAGAAAACAAGGCTGAGGTTTTGCGACTTACAGCACTTCCCGAAAACGATGAACAGTTGCGTGGAGGCGAGGCATTCGATGCCGATAACTTTGAAGATGATTTTCAAGATATTGTTAATTTCTTGAGCCGTGGTTCTACCCGAATCGCTATGCGTGGAATCTACAAGACTGATATTCTTTCTCGTGGTCGAAAAATGTCACTTTGGCCTAAGCGTCAAGGTGGCGGTGCTTCAATTCCAGCATACCAACAAACAGTATTGAATCAAGCGGATGCTATTTACTCCGCCGCTTTTACTGCTTATTGGAATGTTCTTGAAGAAAACGGTGTTTCTCATCTTGAAATGACTCGTGCTTCAAATGTCAAACAAGAAGACGGACAAACATACACCAATGTTCAAGCATTCGTTAAGGCTCGAAAGGCTTCACGGATTTCAGGTCTAAAGTTGGACATTAAGAACAACCTTTGGGTTAATGCAGATAACGAAAAGAAGTTCAGCATTTCAAATGCACTTCTCCGACCTGCTGACCCATCAAAAGCACCTGTTGTCAAGGCAGACGACAATGAAGAAGAGGAATCTCAATGAGTTACTTCTTTGATGACGATGAGTGATTTTTAATCACTTTGGGGACTAACTGACGGGTTAAAGAAAAGAACTCGCTGTGTTGAGAAAACAATGCAGGGCAAAACAAATCGGAGTTATGGATTCTCCTTAAAAAATCCACCTTTTTTTCGATAAGGTCTCCGAACAAATTACTTTGATACCATATGGTAAGGATAATTTGTAGCACACCTCATATAGGTTTCATTGGAGGTTAAGGTATGTTTTGGAAGAAACGAGAACCGAAGTTTGTAATTAAAGTTAAGCAGAACCGCTACGAGAAGTTCATCATTGATGAATTGCGTGTAAGCGCAGATACTCAAGAAGAACTCGAAAGTGAGTTAATCTTAGCCTTGAAACAAATAACTCAACAATTACAGGAGATGAACGCATGAAGAAAATTGGACCCGATGCACCCATAGGTCATGGCTTTGTTGAAAAACCTTACACTAACTGTAAGTGGTGTCAAGCAGACCTTGACCCTAATGAAAACATGATGTATTACTGTGATACAACTTGCTACTACAATCAAAACATTACAGGTGAAACCATTCAAACACATCATGTTTGTGCCTGTGAAACAGATGCTGACATTTATTCTAAGGACAACGAGAATACTGATTACTGCATTGAATACGATGCTGTCTATTGCACTGTATGTTTGAAATGGTTGGAACCTGCTTGTAATGATGAAAAATGTGTCTACTGTCCGGGTCGCCCAAATAACATGGCTGATGTTTTGAAAAGTCGTCGTTTTACCCTTATGGGTAGAGCATTACAAATAAAGGGGTTGCCAAATTGAAATACCCAGAAAAATTCATAACAGCGGCTCTAATTAAAATGGACTCCGAAGAACTTTCTGCTTTGGCAGATGCTCTATGGGCAGATTGGGAAAGGGTCAATAATGCTTTTAAGGTAGTTAAGGCTATGGAACTACAACAAAAAGAAGCAAGTGAAGAATAATTCCTTAGCGGTGGAGGGTGGCAAAGGGTAGGGTATGATAATGATGGTAAGTTATCTACGCCCTTTCTACCTTAATCTTGGTGATTAAAATGATAAATATATAGAGAGAGTTAATGTTACCTCTCCGCCGAAAATAAATACATCGTTAGGGTGCGAGGCCCTTTCCTACTCCCTAAAAAGAGATATGTGGGTTTGTTCAATAAAAATACCAAAACCGTAAGGCTTGTTTTCGTTTGTGCTTCGTTAATTCGGGGTTTTTTAACAGAACATAAGATGGCGGCTGTGATAGGTCGGTCTTAGGTATTTTCCCACTATCTTTTTTTCTTTTTTTTATGATAAGGCTTGGTTACAAATTACCCCTTACCATATGGTAGTGCTTGGCTTGACATGTAAATGTATAGCCAAAAACGCACACCTTACCTATATATAAGGACTTATCTTATGGAACTTTAACACAACCATTCCTTATTCCCACCCTCAAGCACACCCTACATTCGTCACTCTCTGTGTTAAAATTCCATAACATACTTTCTACTACATAGAACCATATGGTAATATAATGAGGAAGGAGTAGGCAGTATTCACAAGATAATACTGCTACGACTGGACGAGTATATATCCTTAATTACTAACGAGGGCATAATGTCATTATTTTCGTCAGTAAGTGAAACTATCTTCCCACCCGCATACACACCCATACTTTCATTATCTACGAACCATATGGTAAGTGAAAAATTTGTGGTGCGACCCCAACCAAAGAAAAGGGGCCGAAGCCCCCCTTCTTGTCCTGTTTATTCATCATCATCAAACATCAGTAGTCACCTTGAATATAGATAGTCTTAATTTGACCCTCATCTTTTAGTTCTTCATAACAACCTTCGCATAAGTGTCCAAATTCGGGCAATGTTATAATTACCCTTGTTGAGCCACACTCATATCCTTCACAAATCTTCTTCATCGAGGTCGCCCCCACCTTCAACGCTTACCACATTAATTCTTACAAATTCGATAATGTTTTTGTTATTGGCCTTCACAATTGCTTCATGCCGTGTTTCTGCTTCAACTTCATGCCGTGTTGTTATTTCTAATTCCCATGTCTTTGACATGGTATTATCAGTCATTTTTATCTCATAAGGTAGTCCACAAATTTACCTTACCATATGGTTCACTTTGGGAATTTTTTTATTAAAAAACATTAAATACGCAAAGCCCGTCATAATAAATATGCGAGATTTTATGAAAAAGGCTGTGCGCCAACATAAAAATACCTTATATCTGCCCTCAATGTGGGCCATGATGGAAGAAATAGATAAAATATTATGGCTTTGGGACCATTTTGACACACTTTGGCGCAACTCATACCCCCCACCAGCCAATAATCAAGAAGAATTAGGCTTAATACTTGCGGAGATACGCAAAACTCGGAAAAACTGTAAAACTTTATATAGACATTGCGAGTTAGACTGTAATAGTTGGAGTGCATTACAAGATTTACCATTGGAAACTCTCGTAATTCGCCAAACAGGGAATACAACTAAAGAGAATAAAGAATAATAACTTATTTTAAAGGGAGATAATAATAATGTCGCTAATAAACTTTCGCTGGGAATGGATTAAAAAAGAAAAATTTTTTTTCGCTAGTCCCAAAAAAATTCCCGGCCATTTTTTCAACAAGGCGGTGTAATAATGGGTTGGCAAAGTGTTTTAAAGTCGGAAGAGGAAGAGAAAAAGAAACTTTTAGAGGAATTAGTAAATAATGTTCATTTTTTTTGGAGAGGTGCAAGTATAGATAATATTGTGAGATATTTTGAACCTTTATCCTACAATGTAGATAGATTAAAACCCTTAGTAAGAAGTTTGGAGTTTATGAGACCCGTTAAAGATGATTTACAATTTGTAGGAAGAGGAACGCAAATCTATTTCTCATATTATTTTAAAATATTTGGAGTAAGATGTGGCGTTGAATTTAAACATCACGAACTTGGTGAAGGTGTTGGAGATGTTTTTATTACGGTAGGCGGAACTGAAGTATGTGTAAAGGCTACCAGCAATATGACAAAAGGAGATTTTTTAACTACCTTAGTTCTTGCGGTAAAAAATAATACTATTCCTGACATTCTAAAATTAGTTGCATATGCAAATTCTCTCAGACCCAGAAATCGTCGCTACCGTCTTACAGTTTATAATACTAATGAAATAGATTTTAAAAAGAAACTACTTAGTTATCTTTACCTCGACTGGGAAAAATCTGATTTATTTGATTATAATGAAGAAATAAGTATGAAATTAATAAATAACAGTTTTAATTTAAATGATGTTAATTTATGGCTTGTTCATTTTGAAGTGCCTGAAGACATTTTAGGGGGGTGGTAATATGGGTTGGCAAAATATATTAAAGTCTTTTAACCAAAGTGCATGGGTGAAATTTTTTGACGAACATATAAACCCAGAATTAAAAGGGTGGAAAGTTGTTCCAATGTATGCTGGAGATGTAGACTTTGAAAGTTTGACCGAGGATTTACATATTAGAGGTGCAATTCCAAAAGAGATATTTGCATATCAAAATCCAGAAGCCGTTTTGCAAACCACAACGGAGGGTATTAAAATAACATTAGATTTACTAAAACCTTCTATTCGTTCATTAGATTGGTTTTTAGATGTTACTAAAAATCTCGATGTAAGGTTTGAAGGTGAGTATATTTATGTAGAGGGTCAATCTGGCAAAACTTACACTATTGAGTCGCGTCGAATAAAATCGAGTGGTTGTTATGAAGTGGAGACTCAAGAAGGTTATAGTATGTGTATAGAAATAGACGATGCAAAACCAGTAGGAGATAATGTGTTAGCATTGACAATGGCGTTACTAAATGATGAAACAGCAGCAAATTATATTACAGGTATTGATGATTATTTAAGTCAAAGCGGAGAAGTTGAATGTAAGATTTGTGGCACATACGAAGAAATAGAATTTGCTGATAATGTTGGCTCTTGGAGATGTGAAAGTTGTGGGGTTACATCTGAAATTGACCAAATTTCATTTTCTCCCGGTTTTTCAGCCGAAACAAATGTTTTATGGGCAGAAGGACCCGATGGAACATTTGACCCAGAGTATCAACATGCCGAGGGTGATTTATTTTATCAGGGTAATAAGTTATTTACACTTTGGGACCCCGACAATTATCAATTATTTGTAGATGGTGACTATGAACTTATACTAGATGAAACAGATGTGGAGGGTATATATGAAAGTAATGGTGAACTATATTCGGAAGATGGTTATGGACTGGATATGGAAGAAATAAAAGAACTTATTACAGACGAAAGCGAATTTATTTCATTTATGAACCCATATTATGTTATGGAATCAATTTTAAATACTTTGGGGTATGAGAAAGACGGAGAATATTGGACCAAAGATGGACAAATATACGAACAAGTTGATGGAGAAATGATTGAACGGGATAAAGATGAAATTACAAAGAACTTAAGTAGTAAAGCCGTTCTCCCTATTAATATGAAGTGGACAGACTATCTAAAAAAAACTTCTAAAACAGAGGCTGGGGATTGGGAATCTGCCTTAAAGAGTTTTATTTCCGATGGTAAAAAATTGGGAATACCTTTGTCGGTAATGGAATTATTAAAGTTGGCTAAAGAAGCAACGACTTCGCAAAGCGAAGGTTTTGAAACTCTACACCGACCTACCTTCAGTGAGGAGGAAGAGGAAGATGTTTGAATGGGACCGACAAGGTGCATTGGCATTACTTGGGGAATATAAGGCTTTTTGGGGACCAAGTAAAAATACTGAATTTGGCATTACAGGTAAGCCTGATGCTAATACAAGAAAAGTTAATGCTAAGTCTGTTTATCTTTCAGTAGAGAATCATGGCCGTGTCGGAATGTCAAGAAAAAATATAGACTTTTCCGGCGGTGGTGCAATTTTAGAAAAACTTTTATCTTTCTTAGAACGAGAAACTTTTCTCGAAGAAGACCTTCTCGATTTTGAAGACATGGAAAGAGATTTAGACAGATTAGAAACGAGGCCAAATAGAAATCCCGCTAATATAACATTTAGAACTATGACCTCCTTTAAACCTCCAGCAACCGATGATGATGAACCTGAAATTAAAAGAGGTGTAGTCGCTGGACATTTTTTAACAGTACCTTACTGGGAATACCGACAATGGAAGGCTAATAAATTAAATGAAGCCTTTCCGAGTGACAGACCTAAAGAGGAATGGTATGCGTTTTCTAAGGATGGTGGTGAGCCACCAAAGAATAAAGCAAAACCCCCTCTATGGCAAGCATTGTTGGGTGAGAAAAATAGCCTTAGAAAACTTGTAAAAGATATTAAAGAATTAGTTGAAAAGAGTATGGGGCCGGGAGGCGCACCAATAAAAATTGATGTTAATGCTAATTTAGGTCCGAGAACTGGAGAAAGGTTGGCCGCTATTGCTGGGCTAAATAAGGCAATACGAGAAGTTATGGCTGACGGAACTATTTACACAAAGGGTAGAAGATTTCCAGTTAAGAGTAGACTTAACGATGCTGTGAGAAATAAAACTTTTAACATTAGTTCTTCGGACCTTACTATACTCGTAGAAACCTGCACCGTTAAGATTGACGGTGAGCGTGTCGAGATTGACGAAGTGGTTAATTATGAGAAAATAAATAATATTACCATGCGTTTTCCTAAGAGTAATAAAACACTTAATAATGTAGTTCGGGCCGTAATGGGTGAACAAATGGAAACATTCAAAGTTCCCGGTAGCACTGAAGGAGATGGGATTACTCTCAAACAACTTGATGCTATGGAAGCGTTTAGTAATTTAATGAAGGTGATAAAATGAATAACAGTAGAGGTCCGTTAAATAGTAGTGGAAATTGGTGGTCGATTATTAAGGCATATAATAATTTAAATTCAGCCGACCAATATAGATATACCAAAATTGAGGAAATAATTAATTCTACCGACAATGTAGAAGTTCAGGATTTATTAACAAGGGTTTTAGATATTTGGGATGGGGACAATTTAATGATTCTCGCCACAGGTGGACTTGGTTCGGGTGGTACAGAATACATGGGTCAAGTTCAAGAAAATAGATTAACCGCAGTACAAAGTTCTAGAATGAATGAACTACAAGTAAAGGTACGAAAAGGAACTATCACAGCGAAGGAAAATGAAGAATATGAAAAATTGGTAAGTATGGCAGGGTTTATTTTGCAGGAACCACAAGCGGCTAAATTTTTCTCATTAGGAATTATGACCCCAGACCGAAAGTATAAAACATCACCTACAATAGTTACTATTGATGATATGAAAATATCGTTTGGGAATACAACTTTGCCTCAATTTTTATCTGACTTAGAAGAGGTGTTGCGTAATGCGGAAAGTTCGTAAGTCTTGTCCCCTATGTAATCACCCCGATAGAGATAATTTAGAAATAGAAATTCTTGAAGGTCGCATGGAGGCAAATGCTCTCGATAGAGAAGAAGGCTGGAAAGCCGGTACTACGAGAAAACATATGCAAGAACATTTGAATGCGTACCACGATGATTCAAATGATAAATGTGCCATGTGTACTGCAAGTAATAGAAAGGATTTAGAAGCCGCAATTGTAGATGGACATATGAAGCCGAGTAAAGTTGCGGAGTATTTAGAGGTAGGTGTTGATGCTATTAACCTACATATGAAGAAACATCTCAAACCTATCGTACAACAATCGGCGGCATTAGATGTAGCCCGTGTAGAATTGAATGAAATCGACCTACTTTCGCAAAATGTTTCAATGTTACAGGGTAAAATTCAACAATTTATCATAGATAACGAAGATTTAGATTTTAAGACAGTGGATTCTTTGGTAAAACTTAGTAAAGAAATTCGTGAGTCGCTTAAGTATGCGTTGGAATTTAAGGGTAAATTAGTGCATAAAAGAGAGGAAACAGTGGTAATTCAGCAGATTGAAGTTATACAAAAGGTTCTTATAGAAAGATACCCCGAAGTATGGACTGAGATACGAGATGATATAGCGGAGAGATTAGCATGAGTTGGGAAAATATATTAAAAAGAGATGTATATGAAGGCGACCCTAAAATGGATGGATATATGAATAAAGATGCAAGAGAATTTTATGATTGGTTCATGACTGTAATGAGTGGAAAAAACCACCCTAAAGGTAGCGTTCACGATAGTAATTTAATGTATGTTTTTATGAACCATGTTATGAGAGCATTTGAAGATGATAAAAGTTCAAGGGAATATCAAATCGCAAACAGAATGTTTGAAACTTCTAAAGAAAGAGGCGACATAACATATGAACTTTACGAACTAATTTCTTCAAGAATTGCTTCGGAAGATAGCCAAGTGGAATGATAGGAGAGATTAAAATGAGTTGGTTTGATATTTTAAAAATTTCTTTTAAACCAGTAGACCGTGATAGACCTTCACCTAATATTAAAGTGGCCCCGTCAATAACAGGTGAAGTAGGGAGTTACAATTCGCAAACCGGTGAAACCGTTATTTCAGCCAACCCCGATGTGACTCCTGAACAACTTGCAGATACATTAGCACATGAATCAACACATGAAGTCCAATTTGGTACAGAACCCATATTGAGAGAAATTATAAATAATTCAGCAAATAGTATTATTGCATTACTTTATGCTGCAAAGGCTACACCAATAGAAGATTTAAACGATGAAGTAGTAAATGATTTACTATCAGATGTAGAAATAAACATAGGTAATTCTATAAAATTATTCCTTGAACAAGAATTTACAATAGAAATACAAGCCTACTCATTAGAAAGAAATTTTGAAACGCGTGAAGACCGAAATAGATTTGCTGGACATATTATAGACCATTTCGAGCGAAGAATTTTAATGTCGATGATGACAATTGGTTTAGAAGAGGAAAAGGTAGAAATACTGATGAGGGGATTGATAGAAACTATCGAACCCATACTTTTAAGGATTTTTAGAACTTTCGTAATAAAGAGGGATAGACAATGAAGTGGAAAGATATTTTAAAATACGACGACATACCGGCTATGTTTGAAGACCTAAGAAGGGAGATTGTAGAATATTTCCCACCTCAATATATAGGTGATGTAAATACACCACCAAGTATTATAGGAATTATTTTTGTTTTAATAGATTACTTGGAAAGTCCTATGTATAACGAACCGAGAACACAGGGGGTATTGAGAACATTGTTAAGAAAAATTGATAAAGCGCAAGACCATTTTTCCGATGACGAGGGACATGATGAAGCCTTTGTAGATGGCAATACTTTATTTTATGCAACTGTTTCTGGAATAATTGACAAAATTAGTGAAGCGTTAAAAGTAAGGGAGGAATATACATGAGTTGGGAAACTATCCTTAAACTTGATTGGCGAGAAATGCTCGATACTTATATAACCGAGGACAGTTTATTTCACAACATTTATAAACACCTTACCGACAGTCTAGGTTATAACGCACCGTCGAAAGACGAGGTTATTGACTATTTAGAAGAAAATTACGAAAGACATAAACTATGGACAAACTTATGGAGTGACAAAAAATGAACTGGAAAAATATACTAAAAAACGCAACCGTACCACAAGATTACGATGAAAAACTAATTGCCGCCATGATGAAACGGGGTAATGAAAAGCCTAACTTTGGTTATATTAAATTTGACAATGCAAGGCAGATGGCTTCATTTGAACTTAAGGAGCCATTGAATGTGACGACAGAATACCGAAAGGTAGCAATGCACATGAGAGATTTATTGAGAGAAGCATTGGCTGGAACTTACAATCATCGAGATTTCAATGCTAGTGAGTACCTCAATAATCCCGACTCTTATATTCGTGATGCTCAAACACAATCTAGTTTCCCTATAGGAAAAATCGCTGAGAGAATTGGCGGAAGATAAGAGAGATTATTATGACATGGACAGACATTATAAAAGATGAAGACCTTAGAGCCGCTCAAAGGAGAGGCATTGAAAGAGGTGTTAATAAAACAGGTGTCTGTCCAGAATGTGGACAAAAAGTAGTAATGTTTAATCAATGTCCTAAATCATTACCTCGCCCTCCTATTAAACCCGGATGCCCTATGAAAGATAGTAGAACTTCACGACCACGAGGATTTCCAACAAGATTTGATTAGGGGGAATTAATTTGTGGTTTGATGTATTGCGTAAAAAAAGTAAAGCCCGACGAAAAAAGGGTAGTAAGCAATATAAGAAAAAGAAATCTAAAACTAAAAAAGACGCTTGTTATCGCAAGGTAAAAGGTCGTTATAAAAAATGGCCCTCCGCCTACGCTTCAGGTGCTTTAGTCCAATGTCGTAAAGTTGGTGCGGCTAATTGGGGTAATTCAAAAAAGAAGTGATACTATGTCGTGGGAAGATGTTTTAAAAAGACCCTACACGATGAAGAACCCAAATTTTCCTAAACGGCAAAGTAAATATTTTGGGGGCGATGTTCCCGATTTTGATGAAAAGGTAGTAGAGGTATTATATCAAGGTAGTCAAGGGGTCGGGTCAAGTGAATATGTGACTACCAATATTTACGAAGCCATGCCTTACGCTTTATTCGGTAGTCAAGGTGAGGGGGAAGACCCGCACTTTAGACTTTCAGGAAAACCTATAATTAACATAACTAAGAAAATTAAAGATAATAAAAATGTTTATTACGATTTTAATGACAGCACCGCTATGACTGGAAGAGAGCATAATCTACAAGGAGGTTCTTCTGAAGAAGATGGGATAGAATATGAGGTAATGGATGATAATTTATTTAGTCGCCATTACCGCATTTTTAAAAACAAGGTGTTAACCCATAATCCAATGACAACAAAACAGGCTTATCTTTTTTTAGAAAATACTATTTTAAATGATATTGATGCTGCTCTCGAAGCAGTTAAATATGCCACTACTAAGGACCAAGTAATTAGAGCAATAGAAGGTGTAAGAAGATTAGAACAAACTCCTATTCGTGGTGACATAGATGGTAATGTAGATATGTTTATAGGAAACGCAATTGGTATGCCCATAACAGATTATAGGTTTTTAGGTTTTATTTTTATTCAACTTAGACTATTGGAGATGAAATATAACATCGGGTGATACTATGGTTTGGCAGGAAATACTCAAGGAAGAATGGTTTAATAATCTCCCTAAGAGTAAGCAAAAACAACTTAACTCCGAACCTTCATTCAATGTTAGTATTCCTGAAATGTCATTTCCCGATAACGAGAAGGAAATACCAAAGGTTCTAAAAATTATGGAAGGTCAAAATTTAGATAAAAAAACTATTCGCAATTTAGACAAGAATAACCATAAGATAATGCTCGACATTGTTGGAGAAAAAATGTCTGATTGGAAAGGTTTTCTTGAAGATTTAGATATATATTCGTTTCGCCTAAAAAAGAAATATGATAGAAAGAGACCTTATTTAGTTTCGGATAAAATTAAATCTTTAACAGATACAGATGACACACCTTCTTTTCCAAGCGGTCACGCTATTGATTCACATGGACTGGCTAAAGTTCTTGGTGAGAAATATCCCGATAAGAAAAAAGAACTTAACATTATGGCAGATTCAATTTCACTTTCCCGTGTTCAAATGGGAAGTCATTACCCAAGTGATATAGAAGCAGGTAAAAAGGTGGGACTTATCCTTGCTGATGCGTATTTAGATATTTCTAAATCTTGGGAGGATATTCTACAAAGCGGCGATAACTTTAAGAGAGAAAAGGCGGAAGGCTTACATGGGTGGTTTTCTCGAAGAGGTGGAAAGGGTAAATCAAAAGGTTGGGTAAGTTGTTCTTCATGTGGAAAAAAAGACGGACCTAAACCTTGTGGAAGAAAAGACGCTTCAAAGGGAACAAAGAGAAGATGCCGCCCAACTTGTGCCGCATGTAAAACTTACAAAAGGAGGAAAGGAAAATGAGTTGGAAAGATATAATTAAATACAAACCTATTAAGGTAACAGGTCCATATAAAAAAGGAGACTATAAAGGTAAGAATTCTGAAAAAAATTCAACCTTTACTGAAATGTTTTACGAAGGTCTAATGATTTCAAGAACAGGTGAAACGCATGTTGAAAGAAATCAAAGATTAGAGGCTTTAAACCAGTTATTTCCAAATGGGTCTTTATTAATTGCTGGTGGTAAATATGAAACTTGGGAAGAGTTTAATCGGGCATTGGATAAGGGGGAGATAGATAGAAATATAGATATTCCAATGGAAGCACTTTTGAGGCTTCGCTCGGACAGAAGCAAAATAAAAGAGGCTGACCCTACTTCTTTAGAAAGTAGGCTTAAGAGAAAAAGAGCAGAATTAGAAAATGCTGATGAAAACCTTTCTCAAAGACAAAGAAGAGAAATTCAAGGAGAAATAAACCGCTTAGAACAACTATTAAAAAGGTGAGAAAAATGAGTTGGAAAAAAATATTAAAAAATCAAAGGCCGGACTATCCAGATTTAGACGGTGACGGTGATAAGGAAGAACCGATGGTAGATGCCCTACAAACCGTTGAAGAAGTAGAATCCACTAAGAAGGGAATTGAAAAATTTTTTCGAAGAAAACCCAAAAAGGCAAATATAACTGCTCAAAAATATGTTATAAACGGAGTTGAAGTTTCTAAGGAAATTGCTAATTTAGTTGTAGGGGAATCCGAAGGTGCTGTTAAAGCACAAGTTGGGGGAACATACTATAATTCCGTACCACAAAATATTTTAGATAAATATATGAAAGACTATGATGGGGCGATGAAATGACTTGGAAAAGCGGTCTAAAGAAAAAACAAACCGAGTTTGGTTTTCAAAGAACTTTGGATGGTGAAAATATTGCTAACCTCGACCCGATTGAAGAAGCGGTAAGGCAGAAAGAGTTGGCAGATAAATCTCTATCCGAAAGAAAAAGGCGTGAAGCACAAAGGCTGGCGGTAGCAAATCGCAAGGGACAAGAAAACCTTAAAAAGGAAATTACAGATACAGATTTAAGGATTGACCGTTTTGAAGAATTGATAGAACAAATTCAAATAATGATTGATTTAATAAATAAAAGAGAAACTAACCCCGACAATAGTTATAGAGTGCAAATTGCTGAGGCATATAATACTCTACTGGGTTCATTCAAAGAAGTAAGAGAAGATATGTTTCAGTTTAAAATAGAACTTGATTTGGAATAACTATAAATACCCCATTCCTCTAAGAGGTAATTAGGGATTCATATGAGTACAGAAGATAAAATTGAAGATGCTGCCGATATTGCAGAAGATATTGTAGAATTGGCAGAAGACTTGGGACTTATTTCCGAAGGCCAAGAGGCAAAGTATAAGGCTTTGATTCAAAAGGTGTTGCCGAAAGTAATAATTGTTTTGGGTGGAGTTTTGGGAATTTACATGTTGCTTAAGTGATAGGTATGGTTAATTCTATAAAGGGTAGCCTTGCTAATGCTTTGCGTAATCGCAAGGTTGATACTGCGTATTTAGATAAACTTAAAGAACGCAAGTTAACCTTTAAAAATTTGGAATCAATTCAGCAATTAATTGATGAAGCAGGTGATGAAGATAGTGAATTCTATCAAGACTTTTCCGACTTTAGAAGTGCAGAAGAAGTTATAGATATTTTACAAGACCTGTATGATGAGAAATCCAGTGATGGGTTTGGCGCATATTATTCACTACCCTATGGCGACGGTCAAACAATTGGTGATAAAACTACGGGCAATCCGGTTAAGTGGGTAGAAGAAAATATTCAAAAATTGTACGATGAAATACTTAATGGTAATCCAGTTGCTTTTTTAAGCGGCATGGCTATATTGGTGAGTAGAGCAAGTGCCAGCAGTACACCAAGACAAAGTATTTTTGGTAATCTAAAAAAATTATTTTCTAAAATACAAACCGATAATGAACGCTGGCAATCTGTCGATAAAGAACAGTTGGAAGGGGCTATCGAAGGTAATGAAATAACTCAAGGTTATGATATAGTCAAAAGACTCAAC
>TARA_R110001599_G_scaffold205506_2_pt1 | contig 48835 bp, 46 predicted proteins | sample TARA_R110001599 | Tara Oceans TARA_R110001599 (sample SAMEA4398360) | marine metagenome | biome: Polar Biome; feature: [MES] marine water layer (ENVO:01000295) within the mesopelagic zone...; material: water (ENVO:00002006), including particulate matter (ENVO:01000060) such... | reverse complement strand
GCTATTTGACCCACAACCATTGCAGCACAGCCCTTCTCCCGCCCAAGCTATTTTCGGAGCAATACGCGCGCGCGTGTAAATATGGGGCTATAAGATAGTTTCCGGACACCTAAAAGCTGAGGTGACGCGCCACAAACGTGGGATATAATGTGGTAAAAGAATAATCGTATTTGATTTAATATCATATAATCAAATAGATATATCAATTATTATACGGACTCCGTGTCCTCCATTTTTCTTGATCTTCATATTCCTGAAAATGTCCTCCCCTCAGGGTGCCTCCAAAGGGTCTTCTGTCCTATCGTGTGACTGGCTATTGCGATCTCATCGAAGGTGACCTGCAATTTTATTCCCTAGCTGCGCATTAAACCAAGATTGAAATTCGGTTAGGCCGGTTCCCGACAAATGGGCCTGATCGATGAGTAAAGGCTTTCCGGAACGCGAAAACAGCCGACAACTATGGGAGATATCATCACAAAAAAAGTCAAAACTGCTTATCGTCTCCAAATCATGACTGTCTGCAATTTTTTGTAGTATAGAATTAGCATTCAAAGTGCGTTGGTGCCGGTTGATATAGGAAAATTTTTCCAGATCTTTTGATGTGGGATCAAAATTGAATCGCTCGAGATTCATTATTACCGACTTAATATTCAAAAATGCATGTGATTTGTAAACTATGATCTGCTTCTCCGAAAGCTGCGGGTAGTCCAGAAACTTACTCAACTGATCCGCATCACTCAGCCATGCATTTGCAACGACGATCACATCGGCCTGCTTTAGCACAGTCGACCCCAAAAATTTGTCAAGTCCCTCCCTGCAACTTCCGCCCTCATGGTTCGCCCCAGAATTTCCTTCAGTTCGCACGCAGACTTCGTCCAGGATGATTCTTCGCACAGCCATTTTAGCGTCATTGCTATTGGTTGCAGCCGCGTAAAGATCCCCGGACAATGAGTCGCCCACGAAAAGAATTTTGGTAAAATCGCCTTGCTCAAAGGGAAGGTCGGTGCCGGTCGAAACGGCATCTATCATATGCTCCCGAGACGCCACTTCCGCATCATAAACTATAAATACGGCTTTCAGCCTTTCGTCCATCATGGCATACTTCAATTTGGAAAGCCCGCTGGAGGAGTGTAGCACGAATCCTGCGATCAGGAGTGTGCCCAATACTGCTCCTAACGCAGGATATATATTAAGTTGGGCACCTGCAGATCGTCTACGGCAAGGAACTTCTATAAATTTGTACGTCAAAGTGGCAAGTATAAAGGACAGCCCAATTCCGACCACAGCTTCAGAAAAGTTTAAGGGCGTCGGCAACGATATGCGATAAAGAGCAAGTACCGGTTGATGAAACAGATATAGCGAATAGCTTATCAACCCAATCCACACGAAAGGCTTTGTACTTAGCAGTCTTGCGGTAAGGCCAGACCTACAGAACAGCAGCAATATTGCTGAACATAAAACTGGGATCCCGAATATTAAGACGGGAGCTGTGCGGTGATCGAAAATAACGACACTGGCCACGAGCGCTAGTAGTGCGCACCCCGCCAGCAAATCGTCGCGCAACGGGTGCAATTTTATTCGCTTTTGCAGAGGGACGGCAAGCGCGCCTACCGCAAGCTCCCACCCACGAAACGGCAAAAGATAGAAAGAGGTCGCTCCTTCGCCTATTCGATACATATACAACATTGCGGCAAAGCTCGCGACCGTTAACCCTACAAATAGAAAGAACAATGATGCTTTTCGTTTAGAGAAAAGAAACAATAATGGGGTTAGTAGGTAAAATTGTTCTTCAACACCAAGGCTCCAGAGATGAACAAGGGGCATGAATTCTGAAGATTGTCCCCAATAGTCTACCTTCAACCAGAAATAAATATTTGCTGAAAACACCAGGGAGGCTACTACGCTTTGCCCAAACTCCTTGAGTTGGGCTGGAACCATGAGCACTGACGCGAAAATCGTTGTGAGAGTGATCACCGTGAGCAGGGCTGGAAATATACGCCTTGCTCGTCTGTTGTAGAAATCCCGCAGCGAAAAGGTCCCTGCATCCAATTCTTTCAGTATAATGTTGGTAATTAGAAATCCGCTTATGACGAAAAATACGTCAACCCCAATAAAACCGCCCCCAAAAGATTCAAAACCCGCATGATATAAAATTACTGGTAGGACAGCAACGGCCCTCAGGCCGTCAATCTCTGGTCTATAACGCACGAAATTACCCCAAATTTGGCTATTTTGAGTATCTCGTTGGGATGATTTTTTGCTTTTGTAAATGGACTTTGTATTTTTAGGCTCGCGTTTTTGTGCCAAGCTCAGTCGGTCGTTGAAACCGCCCTGCGGAACCATCGGTCGAGGATATGGGCCGGACCGCGCTCAACATAAATCGCAAATATCAGCCTGACAATTCCCGCTTCAACCTCGCTGACCTCTATGACAGTGACGGGTAGCTTTGGCGAACAAAACGGCGCGGACCATCTGGGCCATGCTTACCAGACATGAAGATTACCGAGTTCCGGCACCACAGGTGGCAGTCGCATGAAGCTCATGTCACAAAAACTGCCTGTCGTCGGATAAAGGGGGGTGTAAGAATGCGACGACCCGAATGGGCAAAATGCTCGAACATATCTGGATCAGGAAAGCCAGGTGAATGACGAGAGCTTAGAGCTCGGCGGTTAGATTTGGTCCTGATTGGAAGATCACCATACCCGCCGGCGGATTCTCGAAAATGCCGCATACATTTGCCTGAAAGAAGACCGCACTCGATCACTGGCACATAGGTTTAGAAACTTCTTGCACAACGGACGGCAATCATAGAAGTGATTCAGTCTTAAAAACCGTTCATTTGGCGCGCAGATCTTCATCCCGCTGTTTCAAAAACCAGTCATAGGTGTCGCGGACACCGTCTTCCAGCGTGATGGTATACTCCCATCCCATCCGCGCGAGCCGGCTGACATCCATCAATTTTCGCGGCGTTCCGTCTGGCTTGGTGGTGTCGAAGCTGAGTCTGCCTTTGAAGCCGGTTACCTCGGCAATGGTTTCAGCCAGTTCGCGTATGGTGACATCTGTACCCGAACCGACATTGATATGGCTTAACATTTCCTGCGTTTCGGCCTGATAGGCTTCGCTATCCAGATCCATCACAAATAGTGAAGCGGTAGCCATGTCATCTACATGCAGAAACTCGCGCTTAGGATTGCCGCTGCCCCATATCACGACCTCTGGGTCGTTATTTTTTGCTGCTTGATGAAAGCGGCGAATCAGTGCCGGGAGGACATGGCTGTTTTCGGGATGGAAATTGTCGCCGGGCCCGTATAGATTAGTCGGCATCACCGAACGATAGTCCGTCCCATATTGCCGGTTGTAGCTCTCGCATAGCTTGATGCCGGCTATCTTGGCTATCGCATAGGGTTCGTTGGTCGGTTCTAACGTCCCAGTTAACAAAGCGCTTTCTCGCATTGGCTGTGCCGCGTTTTTGGGATAAATGCAGCTCGATCCCAGTTGCAGAAGATGCTGAACGCCAGCGGCATATGCCTGATGAATTACATTGCATTCGATCATCAGGTTTTCATAGATAAACTGTGCAGGATAATTATTGTTGGCCACAATTCCACCGACTTTGGCCGCTGCTAAAATCACCTGATCAGGGCGTACTTCTTGCATGAACGCGCGGACTGCCATCTGATCTGTTAGATCCAGCACGGCACTCGCCCTCGTGACCAGTTCCAAGTCTGCGCCGGCGTCTTGGCGAGCTTGCAATTGGCGTAAAATTGCAGCCCCGACCATACCGCGATGGCCAGCAATATAGATTTTCATGGCCCTATCCTTCAATTGAGACCGGCAGATTCATACCATGTTCTTTTAGAAGGGCGTGTCGCCTAGCGGATTTCAAATCTTCCGCGATCATCTCGGCGCACATTTCCTGTACCGTGATTTCTGGAACCCAACCTAGCCGCTGCTTGGCCTTGGTCGGGTCACCTAAGAGTGTCTCTACCTCTGCCGGACGGAAATAGCGTGGATCAACGCGCATGATCACATCACCGACACTCAATGCCGGGGTACAGTCTCCATTTATTTCAGTGACCGTCGCGATTTCGTCAATGCCGGTTCCCGTAAATTCCAATGTAAGACCCAATTCGGCGGCTGACCATATGAGGAATTGTCGCACCGAATATTGTACGCCGGTAGCAATAACAAAATCCTCCGGCTCATCTTGTTGCAGCATCATCCACTGCATGCGCACATAATCCTTGGCGTGTCCCCAATCACGAAGCGCATCAATGTTTCCCATGTAAAGACATTGCTCAAGTCCTTGGGCGATATTCGCCAGGCCCCGAGTGATTTTACGGGTCACGAAAGTCTCTCCGCGACGCGGACTTTCATGATTAAACAATATACCATTGCAAGCATACATCCCATATGCCTCGCGGTAGTTTACGGTGATCCAGTACGCATACATTTTTGCGACAGCATAAGGGCTGCGCGGGTGAAAGGGCGTTGTCTCGCTTTGTGGCGTTTCCTGCACCAATCCGTATAGTTCTGACGTGGAGGCCTGATAAAAGCGGGCCCTTTTTTCGAGACCAAGAAACCGCATTGCTTCCAGCAAGCGCAATGTACCCATTGCGTCAACATCAGCGGTATATTCCGGCGCTTCGAAACTGACCGCCACATGACTTTGAGCGCCGAGGTTATAAACCTCGTCAGGTTGAACTTCATGGAGAATGCGCGTCAGGTTTGAGCTGTCGGTCAAGTCACCATAATGCAGTTTGAAACGGGCGTTGTCGGTATGGGGGTCTTCGTAAATGTGATCGACACGCTGGGTGTTTAAGGAAGATGCACGCCGCTTGATCCCATGTACTTCATAACCCTTTTCCAACAGAAACTCGGCTAGATAGGAGCCATCTTGTCCGGTTACACCGGTAATCAGGGCGACAGGTTGCTTTGGCACGGTCACGACAAAATCCTTTTGGTAAACTTGATTTTTTCTGTTGGAGATCCCGACCCGATTTTTATGATCGAGAATCAGAAATGTCTTTAGGCAACCTCGAGTAATGGGTGTTTCGGATCTAAAGGTAGATAGATTAGTCTCGGCTTTATTTTCAGTGTAACACTGAGCAATGCAAGTGAAAAGGCGCGAGGGCATAAGCAAAAATTTAACGCGCCGACATAATCGCGGGCTACTGCTTTATTCTGCTAACAAGCGGGAGGCAGTTTTTATCGATTTTGAGATTCTTCCCGCTTTCGTCACGCCCTGTTCTGCGAGATTTCCGACCAAAAGAATTGATTTCGGGATCGTTAGCAGCGAATGCGATAACCGCACTTATATTGCTATCATCGACTCTATTATTTTTGCCGATGCATGGAAATAGCTAAAGCGGCTCAATGATTTCCCAGGTAGAGAGATATAGTCGAACCTGCCCGGCATGGCCTTGTTACTGATATTTACACGCCATGTTGACATCGCCTCCGCATCTGCATATTCTGTTGCAGTGCAATATGATTCTATTATCATAGAAATTGTTTAGTTTATACAGATTGTTAGGTCGGTTTGGTCGCAGCCGGCTTATCTCATGAATTGAGGGTGATGTGTTACTCACTAAGATCCCGCATTTAGCGACCGGGCGACAATTCTTTCATTCCTTGCGTTTTGAATTAGCCTTTGTGCTGGTTTGTGGCGTGTTTTTGCCATCCGCCATTATCTTCGACGTCCCCACTATCGACCAGCAGTATCCACTCGGTTTAAGAAATTCACTTATCGGGGCTAGCGCCTGTGCGATCGCCATGACCCTGATGCTGCGCCGCTTGCGCCTTTATCCAGGAACGGCTGTTGCGCGTTCCATTCTGCCGGTTCTCTTTTCTTGTTTCGCCGCGCTGCTGTCTGTGGTGGCGATATTGAGGATCGAATATTCCAGCCGCATATTATTTTTCAGCTTTGTCGCTACGCTTGCCGCCCGTTATGCCATCGAAACGTTGCATATTAGGGCCAAGGGAGTGCTATATTATGTGGTACCCGGAGGCAGGGCCGCCGTGGTTCACAAACTCGCAAATACACCGACCATTCCGATGACCTCTCCCTCGATTTCCGGTCTGCCGGGTTGCGCGATTATCGCCGACTTGCACGCCGATCTCGCTCCTGAATGGGAGCGTTTGCTCGCCGAGGCTGCGATCGCTGGAAAGCCTGTCTATCATTACAAGCAGGTCTGGGAAGCGCAGACCGGCAAGGTTCAGATCGACCATCTTTCAGAAAATAGCTTCGGCGCCCTAGTCCCAAGCCTTGCCTATCAGAAAATCAAACGCGCCGTCGACCTGCTCGTCTGCGCATTGGTGCTCCCTTTTGCGCTGCCGATCATGTGCGTTTGCGCCGCGCTTATCAAGAAAGACAGCGCCGGGCCGGTATTTTTCCGCCAGCGCCGCGTAGGATTTCGAGGGAAAGTATTTCAGGTGGTCAAGTTTCGGACCATGACCGTGACGCATGACGGTGGGGACCGCGATTGTTCGGTTACCCAGACCGATGATCACCGTATCACTAAGGTCGGTCGGTTCCTCCGCAGTACCCGGCTGGACGAACTGCCGCAGATCTGCAATATCCTGCGCGGCGAGATGAGCTGGATCGGGCCGCGCCCCGAAGCCGTGAGCCTGTCGTCCTGGTATGAGCTCGAAATTCCTTTCTACCGCTATCGCCATATCGTGCGGCCCGGGATCAGCGGATGGGCGCAAGTCAACCAGGGTCATGTGTCCTCGCTCGACGAGATCGACGACAAGCTGCAATATGATTTCTACTACATAAAGAACCTGTCTTACTGGCTCGACATTCTGATCGCTGCACGTACGGTGCGAGTGGTGCTCACCGGTTTTGGTGCGAAGTAGACCCCGATGTCTGATCATTCAGTGGGCGCAAAAGTCTCTCACAATAAAGGCGAGCCAGTACGCGCGATATTTGTAAACCGCTTCTTCTATCCGGACGAGTCGGCCACCTCGTTGATGTTGACGGACCTCGCCTTCGCGCTAGAGGCTGAGCCTTATGCGCTCCACGTTGTGACCAGTGGCTCGGATTATACGGGTTCTGAAGAAAGGCCGCCGTCGCGAGAAAAAGTAAACGGAACATCCATTCACCGGCTGCCTGCGCTGCAGGGCGGGCAGGCTTCGCTCGTCCGGCGTTTCGCCAATTTTATCATTTTCTACCTGTTCAGCTTTGTCGCATTGTTGCGGTTGGCGCGGCGCGGCGATTTGGTGGTCTGTCTGACCGATCCGCCTTTTGGCCAGCTACTATGTCTTCTTGCGGTCCGGCTGAAAGGTGCACGCCTAGTCAACTGGGTGCAGGACATTTATCCCGAAACTGCCATCCGACTGGGCTTTGGTTCGTCAAGCAATCTCCTCTTGGGCATGCTGGCCCGACTGCGCGACTTTTGCTGGAAGGCAAGTGCAGTCAACGTAGCGATTGGCGCGCGCATGGCGGAATATGTCAAGCACCGCACCGCCGGCGCGGCTGCAATCCGGATCATCCCGAACTGGGCCGACGAGAAGGCATTGGCCCCGCTCGCCCATGAAGATAATCCGCTGCGCAGCAAGTGGGGCTACCTGCCCGAAGATTGCGTGATCGGCTATTCCGGTAATCTGGGCCGTGCCCATGATAGCGAAACGATGCTGGGTGCAATTGCGCAGCTTGCCGACGATGCCGCATCGTCAACGCGTTTCCTGTTTGTCGGTGGCGGGGCCCAGCGCAGAGGGCTTGAAGAGCGACTAAAGGCCTATGAAAGCGTCCGTTTTTGTGACTACCAGCCACGCGAACGGTTGCGCGAAAGTCTGGCGGTGCCCGACATTCACTGGCTTTCGCTCGCGCCGCAGCTGGAAGGCCTGATCGTACCGAGCAAATTCTATGGTGCCGCCGCTGTCGGCCGCCCCATCATTTTCATCGGCGATGAAGATGGCGAAATCGCCCGTCTGATCGCGCAGGGAGAATGCGGACGTAGCTTTGCCCCCGGCGCAGTCGGCGCGCTGACGCAGTATTTACGAGATCTTTCGACAGACCGTAATTTGCGCAAGCTTTTGGGACAGAAGGCACGCCTTTTTGCTGAGGATATCTGCGCTCGTGACAGCCGTCTTACCGAATGGACTGCGCTGCTTTGCGACTTGGCCGCTCCGGAGATGGCTGGTTCCTTGAGCGAGGCAAAATCTGCTCAGAAAGCTAATGATCATTTGGCCCTCGAAAGCGCAGCAGTCGTGGGCCCTTCGCGGATTAACGGGCTGGCCAATGGTCAGCAATACAAGGGAATAAAGTCATGACCTCGGCCATCGCTAAAACCTCGTACGCGGAACCACAACGAGCCCAAGGAGCCCAGCGCTGGTATGCAGCGCAGGTCCAGCCGCGCAAGGAGCAGTTAGCACTCGCGCATCTGCGGAGACAGCATTTCGTGACCTATTGCCCCATTATCAAACGGACCAGACGTTTACGCAAGCAATCGCTTAGCACCGCCGAGCCGCTGTTCCCCGGTTATGTCTTTGTCGCGCTTGATTGCGAGCGCGAGCCCTGGCGTTCGATCAATGGGACCATCGGTGTGCTCCGCCTCGTGAGTTTTGGGCTGCAGCCTGCCGTGATGCCTCGCGGGTTTGTAGAGCAACTGCAGAATCTGGCAGGCGGCGACGGCCACGTCCAGTTCGATGAGGTCCTGCGGCCGGGCGACGGGGTCAGAATCGTCGGCGGACCATTTGATGGCCTCTGCGGCTCGCTGGCGAGCAGCGGCGGCCGCGAGCGGGTGACCGTGCTGTTGCAGATGCTCGCCGGTGAAACGAAGGTGACGATGCCGCGCTCAAGCTTGATCGCAACTTGAACCGGAACGACGGCGGATCACCGCTGGCGAGATAATATGTTCTTTTTGTACAATTCTCTCCTTGTCATAAAAGGTCGTCTGTGACACTGTTCAAAATTGAACAGTGTCACAAGTTCTCCAATGTACCTGTCTGTGAGCGGTCGTTTCCGCCGCAGTGCGGTAGCCGTAGAGCCTATGGAACCCATTACCCGTTCTCCTACAAAAGCGCGCCTTTCCGACCGAGAGAGCATTGACTATGAATTGCTGTCGATGCTCGAACAGAAGCCGGATTTATCGCAGCGTGAATTGTCGCGGCGGCTCGGAATCAGCTTGGGACGCGTCAATTATTGCTTGCAGGCGCTTGCCGCAAAGGGCTGGGTAAAGCTGGAAAACTTTCGCCAATCGCCGCACAAGCAGCGTTATGTTTATGCCCTCACCCCGGCAGGAATTGCCAGTAAGGGCGCGATGACGGGACGGTTTTTGAAGCGCAAGCTCGCCGAATACGAGCATCTTAAAGCGCAGATCGCGCTCCTAGAGCGCGAATTGCCCGGGCAGGACGAGGATGCGGAGTGACGTTGCGCAAGATCCAGGCCCGTCAGTCGATGTTATCGGGGGAGGGGTGGATTTGGCGAGTGGCTGACCTTAGCGCCGAGGTTTGCGGCGCCCTGTCCAAGTCCTGGTCAATCCCTCGGCTACTAGCAATTCATCATCATTTGAGCGTATTCAATTATTTATACTAACCACCTGCCGGAGCCGTCCAAAAAGCGTGTTGGCTCATCGGCCACTCATTTATCTGCGCTAGACGGGCTTCGCGGTTTTGCCGCCTTGATAGTTGTAGTGTCGCATTCTGCAAATGCTGGCTTTCTGCCAATGGCTCTTGGCAACGGTCTGGGTCAGATGGGTGTGACGCTCTTCTTTGGATTAAGTGGGTTCCTGATGGCCTATCTGTACTGCAGCAAGCCCCTCGATCTCAAGAGTCTATCGGAGTATGTCGTCAACCGTACGACACGCGTGCTACCACTCTACTTTTTTGTAGTGATCTTTACGTTCATGCTTTTTCTGGCATTTGATTTAACGCTTCTCGGCATAACTTCCTCAAGAATTTTCATCGAGAATGCCGCTTTATTCAGAGGTTCGAATATACTTTGGACGATCCCTGTGGAGGTGCATTTCTACGTCATATTCGTGGGATTATGGCTCGCATCAATGCACAAACACTTTCCCAAGCTTGTATTCGCGATGGGCGCAGGGCAAATTTCAGTATTTTTCATTCTATATTTGAATGAACTAAGATACCCGGATTTCATTTTTTCTTGGCTACATGTGTTTTTATTTGGTTCCATTTTAGGATTCTACTATGAGCGTATCAATAACGCTTTGGAAAATTCGAAGTTGAAATTTTGTCTATCTGCCGTAGCATGGTTCGTACTTTTGCTCGCGATAATCGCACCCCCGCAGGTGCGTCGTGATTTAGGTTTTTCAACTGTGGCTAGCTATCTTGACCCGGTGTCAGTCGGTTATCCGCTGGCCCTTTTGGTCTGCACATTGTTTTTGTTGGGGCCGTTTTCGCTCTTTAATCAATCGACGTTGCGCTGGTACGGAAAGATTTCTTACTCTCTGTATCTTCTTCACATCTTTGCTGTCTTCTTCGTGCAGGAGTTGGTGAGCAGAGAAATGATTCCGACCTATCTTGGCTTTCCACTCGTATTGGTCCTTGCGACATTCGGGGCTTCGGTCAGTTTTTATGGATTTGAGCGCCCAGCCCAGCGAATACTGCGATCTTACATCGATCGGGATAGACTTGATTCTAAGCGAGCCGCTTCGGGTGCTTAGCAGGCAATCAACTTCCTCCACCGGGTCGATTAAGCGCTTTATCGATAGCGAGTTCGAGTATCTTGTCCTGTCTTTGATCGCTTTGATTGTCTCTCTGCTGGTCTCGATAGTGATCTTCCTGCTCGTCGAAAGGCCAGCGCAGAAGATTGCGCGTGACGTTTCATTTGAAAGGTTCATTGAACGCCGCGCCTAGCGCTGCTCGGGCGGGGTCCTTACCCACGACCGTTCTTCAATCAGTACGCGTTTCGCTCTAGGAAAAATCTGATGCTAAAGACCCTTAGTTTTATCCTTGGACATCCTCTCAATAAGGGGCACCCTCTGTCCACGCTGGCGCGCTATGCCTCATGGCAGGTCCGCAGCCGTCTTCAGGACGAGATTGTTGCTGATTGGATTGAGGGCACGAAGATCGCTGCCCGCAATGGCATGACCGGCGCGACCGGCAACATTTATTGCGGGCTTCACGAGTTTGCGGACATGGCGTTTGTTCTTCACGCGCTCGGGCCTGATGACCTTTTCGTTGATGTTGGCGCGAATATTGGTAGCTATTCGATCCTCGCTTCGGGCGTTGTGGGGGCTCAGTCGATTGCGATCGAACCCGATCCCGGTACAGCGAAAAGCCTGGCTCGGAATATCGAGGTCAACGCCTTGGCGGACAAGGTGGAAATTGTTCAATCGGCTGTTGGCGCTGAGGAAGGGGAAATCGCCTTTACCACGGGCAAAGACACAATGAACCGCATCGCGACGGGCGCTGATAAACACCGGCAGGTCGTGCCTTTGAGCAAGCTGGATTCCATCCTTGAGGGGAAAGATCCGGTCGTCATAAAGATGGATGTGGAGGGCTTTGAACGCGAAGCGCTGCGCGGTGCGCGAGAGACCCTTAAAAACCCATCTTTAGTGGCTATTCAACTTGAGACTGTAGATAACGAGAGTCGAGCTTGGATTGAGGGCGCAGGCTTCCAGAAATTTTCATACGATCCGCTGACCCGCACACTGCACAAAGCAGCGTCGATCGATATGTTCAATCAGTTGTATGTGCGCGGAGCGCAGGAACTGGCTGAGCGCTTGCAGACGGCTCCCAAAAGAAGGGTTGGCCGGTCTATGATTTGAGCCGGCCCGCCTGCTAGCCGTGTGTCTGCGATTGGGGCCTGATCCACGGGCCAGATCATAGCGGTCATAATCGGTAACGGCTCCTCAAACCGGCTTTAATGAGCGCCCACCGAACTTGATGACGAATTCGCCACCATCCGACAAAGTTGCGCAGCTAGCGGCTAAGGACTTTCCTGCAACGGACGCCGCCTCGGCGCCTGTAAGCCGGACCCAGGTCGTCGGCATGATGACTCAAGGCGTTGTCCTGGGCTTCGTACAAAAGGCCGGCGGGGTGGTTTTGTCGCTGATCCTCGTGCGTATCCTTGCCAAGGAGGATTTCGGAGCATTCAACATTGCATCAGCGGCGATCGTTTTTCTAATGACGTTCTCAGTGCAGAATTTTGTCGAGCATTCCTTCTTCGTGGGACGCGATGAAGCCCCCCGATTTGATCGTCATCTGGGGTTTGCCCTCATTTTGCATGCTGCGATTGCCCTATTGATGCTGAGTATTGCGGGCGTTGCGACAATGTATCCGGACTATGCCCCTGCGGCCCCGCTTCTGGCGTTTGGCGCCTTGGCGCCGATGCTAAACGCGCCGCGTATAATCTACACAGTATCGCTTAGTCGGGACCTAGAATGGAAACGAATACGGCTCTTAGGTATTACCTCTTTTGCCTTCGCGGCTTGTGGAACTCTGCTCTTTGCTTTTGCCGGTCAGGGCGGTCTGGCGCTGATGTGTCAGATCGTGCTGGCGCCGGTCCCATATCTGGCCGACATGGCGCTGAAACGGCGCGATCTTTTCGCCGTTTCCACGAATTTGCGGGGTTATCGTGAGAGCTTCACATTTGGCGCCCTTCGATCAGCTGGGACGGCAATGGGACAGGGCCGTCCATTCGTCGAGAGCTTGGTTGTTGGCGGTGCCTTTGGCCTTGAAACGCTGGGCGTGTTTGGCCGCGCTTTCGCGTTGGCGCAGCTCACCACCGGCTGGCTGAGCTTGCAATTGGCCTCCATTACCTATCCGATCCTTGCAAAATTCGAGCCTCGGACCGTCGCGTATCGGCGCGCCTCCGGTTTGCTCTTTCGCTTTGCCTGCTGGACCGCCTTGCCCCCCGCTGTCGCCGTTGGGTTTGCTGATGAGGCTGCGATCGCGGTGATCTATGGAGAGCGTTGGCTGGACGCCACTCCCTTTTTTCGGCCGATGACGCTAACGGTCCTGTCGCTCACAATAATGGCCAGTCTGAATGTTATCGCGCTGGGGGCCATCGGAGTCCGTTTCGTGTTTCTGAATCAAGCCGCTGTTTTCCTGCTCAGCCTGTTAGGTCTAGCGCTCGCCATGCCGGCGTCGCTGCTTGCCTATGCCTGGTTTCTCGCCATCGCGATGTTTGGGTTGATGGCTGTCATGCTGGCCTTTTTGATCGGCGCCACGGCGCTCTCGCTCTCCGCTGTCATGCGCGTTGTCACTCCCTGCGTAGCGTTGATTGTACTGGCTGTTACTTTGGACCACAGCGCGTATCGGGCGATGATCAGCGGGCTGCCTAACTGGGTTGAGTTGATCGCTGTCAGCACGGTCAGCGCATTCGCGATGGTAGTCCTCATAAGACTGCTTGATCGTAATGGCCTGGATGAGGCTATCCGCTTCGCTCCGGAAAGGGTGCAGCTCTTGGTCAGGCGGTTAGTGATGCTCAAGGTTGCAAGTGCATCTAACCCTGATTCGGACTTAACAACATGAGCCTGCGTAACCTGCTCATTGTCTCGCCTCATTTCCCTCCCACCGATGCGGTCGACATGCACCGGGTGCGGATGAATGCGCGCTTTTATGAGAGCCATGGCTGGCGCCCACACGTCTTGGCGGTGGACCCCGCGCAAGTGGTGCGGCAGGTCGACCCAAGGCTTTCGCGCACAGTGCCAAGCGAAATTGAGATTTTTCGCACAAGCGCTCTACCCAGCGCTGTCCTGCAGCCGCTGGGAGTGTCTGACATCGCTTTAAGAGCGATGGCGTCAATGGCACGCACAGGGGATGACATCATCGCGCGCAAGAAGATTGACATGGTCTTCATCTCGACAACGGCGTTCATGAGCATGAGGCTTGGCATTCGCTGGCTTCGCCGCTTTGGGACGCCCTTTGTGCTGGATTTCCAAGACCCTTGGTTCACCGCTCCCCCTTCCTCGATACCGCACCGGCGCCAAGGCTTGAAACACCAGTTCATGCGTCGGATGCACGCCCTGGCCGAAGCGCGCAGCGTGCCACAAGCCAGTGGTCTGATCGCTGTGAGCGAGGCCTATTTGGAGGCGCTGAGGGAGGCGTATCCAGCGCTGGTAAACGTACCGAGTGAGACCATTCCGTTTGGCTACTCAGCCGCTGATTTCGACGTGGCAAATGAACTGGGAGAGCCTTGGAGGCCGTTCGCCGTCTCCGAACCGAAGGCGCCTGTGGCGCTTTATGCGGGCCGGATAGGCGAAGCCATGTTGCCAGCGATCGACGCGCTTTTCCAATTCATGAATGCGGTCCCGACCGACGCTCCGGGCGCGCTGTCCAAACTGACCGCGGGTTTTCTGGGCACTGGCTATTTGCGTGAAGGAAATCCGCGCGAAGCTGTCCCGCGCGCTGAAGTCATTGGTCTAGAGGCCCGTGTGGCCGAGCGGCCCGATCGCGTGTCGATGTTGGATGCCCTTTCCAGCCTGCTGGCCGCCGATCTCTTGATCCTGCTCGGCTCGGCTGATCTTACTTACCAGCCCTCCAAACTCTACCAACTGATGGCAACAGGGAAGCCCATTTTGTGCATCGCGCCATCCGGTGGACGGCTGGCCGCTCAAGTCAGAGATCTGAAGTCAGTGGTCCTTATAGAAAGTGACACTCCCTTGAACACCGAGACAGTCGCTGCGGCCACAGGCCAATTATCGGCTCTGCTCAAGGCCAATAAAGACGATGCGGTGTTTCGGGAGCGCGATCCGATTTGCTCAGCCAATGACGCCGCCGCGCTGGCGGCGCGAGAATGCGCTCTGTTCGACCGCGCCGCCGACTTTTCCTCGATGGGCAATATGATCCAGCCATGACGCCTGAACAACAAGACCTACAAGCACCCGGCAACGCTGGCCAAGATACGCCCCCTGCGGACGCTCTGCGCCTGTTGGCGCTCTTACCATCCATCCCACTGGGCGGCATGGAGCGCGCTGCCCTCAGAGTGATGCAGGAGATGCGTTCGCGTGGGGCCCTAGTCCATGTCCTGACCAATCGCCGGTGGGGTGAGAAGGTAAGGGCTGAGGTTGCCGCCGCCGGGTTGGAGCAAAGCGGCATAGCGCATATCGCGTCGCTTGGTCGTCCGCGATCGTGGACGGAATGGCGTGCGACCGCCGTCAGTTTTCTTGTCACTGGTTTTGAGTTGATGAGGGCGCACCGCCAGCATCGAGCCAACGCGCTACTGGCCCCATGTCTGCATGTCGCCTGGTTCGCACGGGGTGTGGCGCGGCGGCCGGACAATGTCAGCATCTTTCGCGTTCCTAATCCGCCTATTCTAGAGCGGCAGGGCATACGGGCCAAAATCGACCGAGCCGTCTGGCGGTCTGTGGGGGCCAACTTCGATTATATCGTGTGCAATTCGCACTACACCGCCAGCTTGGTTTCGAAGATTACGGGCCAGTCGGATGATGTCTTGGTCGTGCGCAATTTTGCGCCGAACTTGAACCGGCAAATAAAAACGCTCGCCCCGACCCTGCCGACCGGGCGCCGCCGGGTGGTTTTTCTGGGTCAGATCGCCGCGAACAAAGGCGTCGATGTCCTGTTCGAGGCGGCGCGGCTGATCCTGCCCGACCGGCATGACCTGGATTTCGTTCTCGCGGGACCAGAGTTTTATCGCGATCCGTTCAGAAGCCACTTGGATGCCCGGATCGAGGAGGCCGGGCTTGGGGATCGCTTTCGAATGATTGGCTCGATCGACGATGTGCAGGGGTTATTGCGACAAGGCGACGTCCATGTATGCCCATCAATTAGCCCTGCGGACTCCTTCCCCAACGTCGTTCTGGATGCAAAGCAGGCGTCGTTACCGACGGTTGCTTTTCCCACAGCGGGCCTGCCTGAGGCTGTGGAGCATGGCGTCGATGGCCTTGTGACAGTTGACTACAGCCCAGAGGCTTTGGCCCAAGCGCTGGCGTCGCTGGTTGATGATCCGGAAAAGCGGCGATCTATGGGGGCCGCCGCCTACGCTTCGTTAGAGCGGTTTGAGCCCGCTAGGCTGAGCGAGCGCTGGCTTCAGCTCTTTCGCGGGGTAAGCGAGGGCGAGCAAGGACGCGTCACATGACCCAAAAAGATGCATCCGGGCTCCAACCGTCTCTGCGGCCAAACCTGCTGGGCATTGGCGCGGCGAAGTGTGGCACGACCTGGTTCGCTGACCAGCTGTCGAGCCACCAAGACATTTTCCTGCCGCCACAAAAGGAGCTTGGTGCGCTCTATTACAACGATCTTGAGGATCGGCTGCAGGAGTATGAGGCCTATTTCGTAGGCGCCGAGGATGCACGGGTGCGCTGCGACTTTTCGGTACGCTATCTGAGCGAGCCCAACGCATCGGCCGCTGCGGCGCGCCACACGCCCGATACCAGGGTCCTTGTGATCCTTCGCGACCCGGTAGATCAAGTCCAGTCCCATTACTGGCACCAAGTGCGCCAGAACTTTTCGCAGCCAAAAGCGGTGAAGCCGCAGCCCGATATTTTTGAAGCCATGGAGAGATTCCCCAAACTGCTGCTTGAGCCGGCGCTTTATGGCAAGCATCTTCGCAGGTGGCTTGAGCGCTTCCCCGAAGACCGCGTTTTGGTTCTTGATTACGGCGAAGTGGCTAAAGATCTGCCAGCCGCGCTGGCAAAAGTGTGGGCGTTCCTCGATCTTGCTCCAGCGGCGACACGCCAGGAAACGCAAGCGCCAAACCGGGAGGGGCGGCGCGGTGTATCCCCGCGAGGTGGCTTGCTCGGCTCAATTTACCCACCCTTGTATAGTGCGGTGACCCATAAGCCCTATCAGGCGGCAAAGCGTATATTCGGCGTGCGCAGGGTCGAAGCGGTCAAGAGAAAGCTTAAGCTGCGTCAGTTTGCCGAAGCCATCTTCTTCGAATCCGGCTATCCCAAACTGAGCCTAGAGGATCGTCTGCGTTTGCGCGCGATATTTGCCGACGACCTTAAAATTCTGGATGAAGAACTCGGGTTTGCGCCCGCCGCGGTGTGGCGGGTTGCCCCGTGACCAAGCGCCGGCTTGCCATCCTGTGCACGCATCCCATTCAGTATTACAGCCCGTGGTTCGCTCATATGGCGAACCAGATTGATGTCCATGTGTTTTACGCGCATCGACAGACCGCTCAAGGACAGGCGGCGGCTGGCTTCTCCACGGCCTTTGATTGGGACCTTCCTCTGCTCGAAGGCTACCCATCGACGTTTCTGACCAATGTCGCCAAAGACCCCTCGATCCAGCGCTTTTTCGGATGCAACACGCCCGAGATTGGCCATCATCTTCAAGATGGCGGGTATGACGCGCTCTTGATGTTTGGGTGGAACAAACTGTCCGCTCTTCAAGCTTGGCGCGGCGCACGCGCCGCTGGCATTCCGGTGCTGATCCGGCTGGATAGTCAACTTGGCTCGATGCGCAGCGCCCTCAAGCTGGCCTTGAAACGTCCACTTTACAGCTTCATCCTGCCACGCGCCGCTGACTATCTTTCGCCAGGTGAGAGGTCTGATGCCTATTTGCGCCACTACGGTGTCGCGCAGCGGCGTATCCACCGCATACCGCACATGATCGATGTGGAACGCTTCACGCGCGCCGCGCACGAAGCGCGCGCATCGGGAGCCGCCTCGGCGCTGCGCGAGAAATACGGCGCTAGCCCTGACGAAACGGTGTTCCTGACCGTTGGAAAGCTGATCGCGAAAAAACGCCCGATGCTTATGCTCGACGCCATGCAACAGCTGGGTCCCGACGCCAAAGCGACGGTCTGGATGATCGGAGACGGACCCTTGGAAGATGAGATTGACGCGCGGGTCGCAGCCCAAGGTCTCAAAGTGCGGCGGCTTGGCTTTGTGAACCAGACCGAACTTCCCGCTCACTACGCCGCTGCCAATTGCCTAACGCTGCCTTCGAACGCGGATGAAACCTGGGGCTTGGTCGTAAACGAGGCGCAGGCTTGCGGCCTGCCCGCGATTGTTTCGCAGGAAGCCGGATGTGCCCCCCAGCTTATTCAAGATGGGGTTACGGGTTGGCAATTGCGCGAGCCAAGCGCCGCGTCCTTGGCTAAATTGATGCGCCGTGCCATGCAAGACGCAGACGGCTTGTCAGGAGAGCCAATACTAGCCAAGGCACAAATGAGTTCGTTTGACGAGGGCACGCGTCTGCTTATCCGGGCCCTCGCTGACATTGCACCCCAGCCCTAAGAGCGATAGCGAGACCATAGGGTGCAGGCGGAAGAAGGAATTGAGATGGATCAGATACAAATGACCAAGTTCGACAAGTACGATGATAATGGCGCTTATCACTGGCGCGAATGCGATCGTCGTTCGCCCGTTTATAATCCACCATTGGTGGCGCGATATGGCTTGATTTTGGACCGGGCGCGTGGGGCGTGCGCGCTTGATGTCGGCGCCGGGGACGGCTATTTGACGGCGCGCTTGGCGGAGAACTGCGAGAATGTGATCGGGCTCGAATACGAGACCGCCGGTGTGGCCGCCGCCAATAAGATGTTGGCAATTATTCCCAACGCCCGTGTGCAGCAGGGTTCTGCTTACGCGATGCCTTTCAAGGACGACAGTTACGATGTCATCACCATGGCGGACGTGATCGAGCACCTGGATGCGCCAGAGCAAGCCGTGCTTGAAATGGCGCGTGTCGCGGCGCCGGAATCCGAAACCTATGTTACCACGCCGCAATGGCGCCCTGACCGGGTATGGGACAAACGCCACGTCAAGGAATACACGCCAAGCGAACTCAAGCAGCTCATGGAAGTCGGTTTCAACTCGGTGGAGATGGTCTACGCCTGGCCGCGTCGCTGGTCGGACTTCTATCGGACGAAAATTGGCTGGCGCGCGCTGCGTTTGGCTGGCAAAATGGGTTTCAATCCGTTCACGTCAGAAAGTTCCCTCCCTAATGGATATTGCCAAATGCTTGCCATCGCCAGATCCCCGAGATAGCGACTGTTACCAATGAAACCTGCGCAAAAATCGTTCTATCCCTTGCAATGGGGGCTGCTGCTTCTGGGCGTGTTTTTTGGCGTCTTGACCATGATCGTCTTTCAAAGTGTTGCGATTGGTTTTGCGACCCTTGTTATCTTTATCGTGGCGGGGATGACATGGCGCCGCGATATGCCTCCTATACTGCCCTTCTGCCTCGCCTTTCAATGGATAAGCGCAGTTGCGGGTACGGTGTTCTTTCGCGTCTATGGCTATTTTCCTGGCGGTGGCGATACGACCGGATTGGAGTTGATGATCTGGATGTCGAGTTTGGGGTTTCTGGCCCTAGGCGTCGGCGTGCGAGTCGGGTTTAGCACCTTCGCAAAGAGCTTCTATAAGTTGCTTGCGCGACCTGCTCCCGAGATCGATCCCAAGCGGCTTTTCATGCTGATATTAGGGTTGTATCTTGTGAGCTTCATATTCGAGATTGCCCCCACTGCGATTTGGTTTGGCGGCGCCCAAATCATCTACAATTTACTCGATTTCCGTTTTGTTTTCCTGATTATGCTGGGGTTGGTTGCGATTTCAAACCCCTCGGCCAAAAAGTACCTCTGGATGGCCGCGCTTATTGTTATTTTGGTGCAATTGCTCACGGGGTTCAGCCGCTTCAAAGAGGTGTTTTTCGCAATCCTTCTGATCGCTATCTTTCAATGGAGACCCTGGGTGGGTTCGAAGTACCAAAAGTCCCTGAACGCCAAGATCGTCATGCTGGGCGTTCCAGGGGCCGCGTTTATTCTGGGGTGTGGGCTTCTTTGGACCGGCGGGCTCAAGATGGCCTGGCGCGACGTGACGTGGGCGTCTGGAGCATCTCAATCCCCGATCGAAATTTTGGCCCAGTTTTCGTCTGTGTTAGGGAAGGCCGTCGCGAACTTTGAGCTGGGTCACGCCATTGATGAACTCGTACAACGGTTGGCTTCGGGGAGTATGTATTTCTCGTATGTCTTGCGCAATGTGCCGGAGATAACTCCGTTCGAGAGTGGTGCGCTGCTTTACCGAGCGATCGTGAACGCGACTGTTCCGCGTTTTCTATTTCCAGAGAAAACCAATCTTGGAGGAGATTCGTGGTTGGTGAGGAAATACACCGGCCTCAACGTGTCTGGCGATGAGTCTGGGACTTCGGTTGGATTGGGCTATATGCCTGAGTTTTTTATAGACTATGGGGTTCTGGGGATCCTGATCCTAAGCTTCGCTTACGCGTTTCTCTTAATTGTTCTCATGCGGATCCTGGCGGCCTCATCGAAAGACAAATTTATCTTTATCGGCATGTCATACAGCCTGCTATCTGCCTTCTTCATGACCTTTGATGCAAGCTTTGCGAAGATCCTTGCCGGAGCGATGCAGCGCACCATAATCTTCTCAGCCTTGGCTGTGATCTTTTATCCGACTATTTTCGCCTGGTTAACAAAAGCCAAGAAACAATGACATGAGCCGCGCTCAATGGTAAGGACTTAGCGAAGAAGGTAAAGTCGGTGACGGCGTCTCTGTTCACTACCCGAGCGATTGTGCGCCCCACTGCCTGCCCCTTCGGTTTTACCCTGCGTGATTACTATGAGGAACCTTGATCAATGAACCAATTGCTGTCGCGCATCTCGGCTATCGTCAGCGACAGAGGCGGCGTTGCGCGGGCGTTGAAGCTAGCTTTGGATCGGCCAGCCGCCGTGGCCCAGGCCGTCAGACGGCTGGCTGAAAAGGATTGGCGCACGCTTGCCGGAGGTTCGCAAGCGAACGCAAACAAACTGCGAGTGGAACTTGAGCAAAGCGGTCTTATCGATGCGTTGAACACTCGGCTCAGGGACGAATTTAGCGTTCTAGCCGGGAAAAAAGTCCGCGGAAAGGAAGCGGTGCCGGGCGGTATGAGGGCGCTGCACGCTGAGCTGCTCTGGGTGATTGTGCGCAGCCAAAATCTTAAAACAATAGTCGAGACGGGCGTGTGCAACGGTCTATCATCAGCCGTTTTGCTCGAGGCGATTGCGAAGAACGGGTCGGGTCTCTTGGTTTCGGTGGACTTGCCGGAATTTACCGATGCTAAACTCAACAAGTTCGACGTTTGGGACGGGAAAGGTGGAGCGGCCATACCCGCGGGCAAGGATGTGGGCTGGCTCGTGCGCCCCGAACATCGCCCCTCATGGCGTTTGGAGTTGGGGCCGTGTCAGGAACTGCTACCACCGCTTCTTGAAGAGCTCTCGCCGATCGACCTTTTCATCCATGACAGCGAGCACTCCTACGAAAACCAATTGTTCGAATTCCGCGTTGGTTTCGAAGCTTTGCGCCCGGGCGGCGTTCTCGTGGCCACAGACATCACGTGGTCCGACGCCTTCGACCACTTTTGGTTGGAGATCAAAGGAAGTAACGCTGAGCGCGCTTTTGTCGATCCATCATGCGCGATCGTGATCAAACGATAGATTACACCGCAAAATCTGATTGTGACGACCCTGGGGGGGCGCGTTGAAAGGGACAGTTTCCATGTTTGTGACCGGCATTGCGCGATCGGATGGCGGTATTGCGGCCGCCAATCGCAACGTGCTGGCCGCTATGGAGAGGGTTTCAGAGCGGGTGGGCGCCGCGCTCGAAGTTCATATATTGCATGAACCCACTGGCACCACCCACCGCACCGGCGAAAGCGGGGAGCGGATCATCGAAAAGTCCCACGGAGGAAGCCGGTATATGATGGGCGCTGCGATCGCGCGTTCGCTCTTGCGCTCACAGCTCGTCCTGTTTGATCACGTCCATCTTGCAACCCCGCTTGCAGCCCTCTCGATTTTGCCCGGGTTCATGCGCGCCAAGACCGTGATTTGCGCTCACGGCTCGGAGAGCTGGAAACGGATTAAGCCGGCTAGCATCAAGGCGTTCCAGACGGCTGATCTGACGCTCACGAACTCCAATTACACGCTTGAGCATATGCGCCGAACCTTCAACGGCTTTTCCGGTCAGGCGTGCCCGCTTGGGTTGCCGCCAAAATTTGCCCTCACGCCATCGCCTCCGCCGCGCAGCGCCAAGCGCCCTGTGCTAAGGGCTGCGGACGGCGCCGAGCGGGCCATCAGTGACCGTGCGATGTTGCTGGTCGGCCGGATGGACCCGGCCGAACAAGAAAAAGGGCATCGTGAACTGATTTCCGTGTTGCCTCGTGTTTGCCGCGAAGTGGCCGACGCTGATTTGGTGTTTGTGGGAGGGGGCGGCGATGCCGAAGCCATTGCACAGATTGCAGCGGCCTCGCCCGCGGCAGGGCGCATCTTCCTGCCGGGCCGGGTCGACGATGATCAGTTAAGCGAGCTCTACGCGGCGGCCTACGCTTACGTAATGCCCAGCCGCCAAGAAGGTTTCGGCCTTGTTTATCTGGAGGCCATGAATCACGCCTTGCCGTGCCTCGCCTGCCACGAAGATGGCGCTGCAGATGTCGTCGTCGACGGCGAGACGGGCCTTCTCGTCAAACAGCCCATCGATGACAATGAATTGACGGCCGCCATAGTCAGTCTTCTTTCCAATCCGCCGCGCGCGCGAGAGTTGGGTGAGGCGGGGTGGAGCCGGCTCAATAACCAGTTCACCGCCAAGGCGCATCAGTCGCGGATGGAAACGGCGCTGGAGCCTCTGCTGCGATGACACTTGTGGCGAAATTGCGCTCGAACAGACTGCAAGCCAGCCTTTCAGCCTATCGGCAACGCGACGCGGCTCCGAACAGCCCGGCTGAGGCAGCCGACATGCAGTTGGCCGATCTGAACGCGGCCTGGAAAGAGTCGCTCGCGGGTTCGCCGTGGGCGCGTGCCATCGCCAAGGCTGAGAACCTGCCCGATCGGTTTGCGAGTTGGGCCGAATTTGACGCGCGCACACCCGTGATGGACAAAAAGCGTCTGCGCCAGTCCCTTGCAGGGGTCGAGAGCAGCTCCGACCAAGTCCTGTGGCGCGCCACGGGCGGTAGCACGGGTGAGCCCTTCAATTTCCCTGTCTGGCCTGAAGAGGGGCGGATCTCTGGCCTTGATATCTGGCTGGGCCGCGCGCGCCTGGATATTCACCCGGACGATCCGGTCTTCCTGCTCTGGGGGCATGCGCACTTGCTGGGCACGGGGGTCAAAGGCGCGATCAACAAAGTCAAACGAAGGGCTTTCGACCGCTTGCTGGGATACACCCGCGTGAGCGCTTATGCTCTTACCCCCGCCGACCTTGCGGCTGGCTGCGACCGGCTGCTCGCGCGCAAACCCGCTTATGTTATCGGTTATTCGTCCGCGCTCGATCGCTTTGCACGCCACAACAGCGAACGCGCCGGCGACATTGCGAAACTCAATCTGAGAGCGGTCATCGCCACAGCGGAGGGCTTTCCCCGCAGCGACAGCGCCGAGGTCGTTAGCCGCACTTTTGGTGCGCCGGTTATCATGGAGTATGGCGCGGTTGAGACCGGTCCGCTCGCTTATCAGGATCACGACGGGAGCTATCCCGTTTTCCATGCGCATCACCGCCTATCGCTTCGCGGCGGCGAGGGGCCGGCGGCAAACGAAATCCTGGTGACAAGCTTGTATCCGCGCGCTTTGCCATTGATGCGTTATGCGCTCGGCGATTTGGCCGAGGTGGCACCCGGCGATATCGAGCAGGGTTCGCTCATGCGCCTGCGCCGCGTTGTGGGGCGGTGCAACGACGTCGTCATCCTTCCCAACGCGGCCGTCGTGCACTCCGAGGCGTTCACGCATTGTGTGCGGGATATTCCGGAACTTGACGCCTTTCAGGTTGTTATCGATGAGGGCACTTGGCCCCGGATACGTTACACCGCGTCGGCCGATCTGCCCGACAGCGCGGTGTCCGAAATCCGCCGCCGCCTTTCGCTTATTGATCGCGGGATGGAGGAGACGGCGTTTGAACGCGTGGACGACATTGCCCTATCGATGGCAGGTAAACACAAAATGATGGCGAGGAACTGATGATTATAACTGTGAATGGCGAGCGGCTGGACCTATCGCGCTATAACTCCTTCCACGCGGCCCGTTATGACCAGACGATAGATCTGGTCCGTTCAATGAACGGTGGCCGGACCATCGAATTGGGGGGGCACCCCTGGACAATGACGGCGCGGCTGCTCTCAGAACCCTCGGTTGACCTGATTGCCACGGTCAGCGCGGAGGAAGTGACCGCTTGGCCCGATGACATACCGGTCACCGCGAATCCCTACACAATGGAGCTGCCCGACGGAACAAGCCAAGATTGGACGAATATCTCGGCCAATCTGGAGCGCACGCTGTTCCCCATCGATAGCGCCGGTGGCGAAAACGACGGAGCAGATCTGGTGCTGGCTTGCGAGATCATCGAGCACCTCACGCGCAGTCCGCACATCATGCTTTTGAACATCAATTCCTGGTTGAAGATGGGCGGTCGCGTCATTCTGAGCACGCCCAATGGTAGCCAGTTCGATAACCCCCTGCGCACTAAGCCTAAAATGCCCGCCTATCGATACAGTCAGTACGCCCGGCACAATTACGTCTTCACGATGGATATACTGTGCGATCTGGCTGAGACCTGCGGTTTCGAAGTGGAATACACCACCTATTGGTCGCCTTATCGTCGCACCGGTTTGGCGAAGCTCTATCGGGTCATGTCGCGGCTGCCCGGCACTTATTTCAAGAACCTGTTTGCGCAATCGATCGTCCTCGTGGCCCGCAAGATAGAGGACCGTGAGACAGCAAGCCGCATACCGCGCGCTTACGCCCCGGCTGCAGACTGGGAGCGGATTGAGGGCGTTGGCACCAGTAAACGACACGAGCTGGAACTGACCCGGTGAGCATCCGCGCGGTTCATCTTGTCGCATCGATAGATAACGAAGCGGCGGGTCCGTCTGTGTCTGTGCCGCGCCTCGCCGAAGAACAAGCCAAGCTCGGCATGGAAGTGGAGCTTTCGACCGTCGCAACAGGAGACGCGCCGGCACGGCGCATCGCCCCCGCGGTGCAGCAGCATCGCCATGCACCCTCCTTCGCGGGCGTTCCTGTGGTTTCCCGTCTAGTCCCGTCCCAGTCGATGGTTGACGACCTCACCGCGCGGGCCTCTTCCATCCACATCGCTCACACGCACGGGCTATGGCTGCTGCCCAATGTTTACTCGATGAAGATGGCGCAGGCCGGAACCCGGCTTGTGCTCTCACCAAGAGGCATGCTGGGCAAGGACGCGCTCGCCTTTTCGCGCGGCAAGAAACGTGTGTTTCATGCGCTTTTCCAACAGCGCGCCTTGGCTAAAACGTCGCTGTTGCACGCGACAAGCGAGGCGGAGATCGAAGATATCCGGGCCTTTGGTCTCAAAACCCCCGTGGTCCTAGCGCCAAACGGGGTGGACATACCGGATTCGGACGCGCCGGCACCGAAAAGTGGATACCGCACGATTCTGTCGCTGGGCCGCGTACATCCCAAAAAGGGACTAGACCGGCTAGTGAGCGCTTTTGCCGCTCTCGAATGCGAATTTCCCGGATGGCGGCTACGCATAATCGGCCCATCCGAGATTGGCTATGGTGAAAAACTTAAGCAACTGGTGGGAGAGCTTGGCGCTTCGTCTATCACGGTCGAACCGCCCTTGTTTGGCGCGGACAAATTGGACGCCTATCGCGAGGCCGAGATTTTCGTTTTGCCGACCCTGCATGAGAATTTCGCGATGACAGTGGCGGAGGCGCTTGCCGCCGGCACGCCGGTCATCTCGACAAAAGGAGCACCATGGGCCGGGCTGGAGACGGAGCGCTGCGGACGGTGGATTGATCACGGTGTCGAGCCCTTGGCCGCCGCCTTGCGCGCGACCATGGCGCTTTCAGACGCCGAGCGCGCCGATATGGGCGTGCGCGGCCGGGCTTGGATGAAGCGGGACTTTTCCTGGCGCGCCGTCGCCAGCACATTAAGCGATGCCTACACTTGGCTGGTAAAAAAGGGTGAGGCGCCAGAAAGCGTGCGTTTCGCTGACCCCCGATAGCCTTGCTAGGACCGCATGTAAGCGCGTGAAGCCCATTTGTGACCTTTAGAACTCATCGAAAACCCCTCAACCGGCGCAAACGATACATGGGCACGGTCAGGGGTATGCGCGGACGCGGCGCTAGGGTGGGCGCTATTGGGCGCTTACGCTTTGGTTCATTCGAATTATCCTTTGAAAACAAATCGCGCGCGTGTATTCGCTTCCTTAAAGGGGGCTGTCGGTGACGAAAATCTGCATTGTTTCGCGTAATCCGCCGGCCGCGAACCCACGTGCGATCAAGGAAGCCGAAGCTCTGGCAAACGCCGGGTACGATGTGACGATCGTTCACGCGAGCCCTGGCGGCTGGTCCGACACAATGAGTGCCGACGTCGTGCCCGAAAACGTGCGGGCGATTGGCGCCCCATTTGGGCCAAGGGCGCCCTTGGCCGTCAGGGTTCGCCAATTGGCCGGCCGGAAAAGTGTACGAGGTTTGGCGCGGGTGTTCGGTGTGTCGGAGCCGCTCGCTTTTCGCGGCGCCGGGGACGTTGCGAGCGACCTTTTTCGTTTGGCGCTCAAAACGAAAAGCGCGCTCTACATCGGGCATTATGTTGAGGGCCTGGCGGCGGCGGCCCGCGCCGCGCGTGCCCATGGGGCTATGTATGCCTTTGATGCGGAAGATTTCCATCCGGGTGATCTTCCCGATGAGCCGGCAAGCGCCTTTGACAACGCCTTGTTGGACGCCATTGAGCGCACGCATCTACCCGGTTGCGCCTATGTGACGGCGGCCGCCCCCGGGATTGCTGACGCGTATGCCAAGCAGTACAATATTCCTCGCCCAACGGTCGTGCTAAATACGTTTTCGAAGTCGCTCGCGCCCAGCGCTGCAAGCTTTTCAAGCGGTTCGAAAGCGGCGCAGGCCAGTCCATCCGTCTATTGGTTTTCGCAGACGATTGGTAAGACACGCGGGCTCGAAAACGCCATTCGTGCGATAGCGCAGTCGCAGTCTCGTCCGCATCTGTATCTGCGAGGCGAAGCGGCGCCAGGCTATCAGCAGACCATGGAGTCCCTTGCGAGCGAGCTTGGGGTTGCGGACCGCTTGCATTTCCTGCCGCCCGGGCCACCCGACGAGATGGTTGCGCTGGCGGCCCCTTATGATGCTGGTCTCGTTGGAGAGATTGGGCACACATTCAACCGCCGTATTGCCCTCACTAACAAGCAGTTTACCTATTTGCTAGCTGGCCTACCAGTCTTTATGAGCGATGTGCCTGGACATTCGGCTTTTGCAAATTCGGCGCAAGGCGCCGCGTTCCTTTACCGCACCGAGGATCCGACCTCCTTGGCCAATGCTATGGATGCGCTTTTGTTGGATGAGACGGTTCTGGCCGCCGCGCGCGAACGCGCTCTTATGCTGGGGCAAAACGAATTTTGCTGGGAAAAGGACCAGAAATTGTTGCTGGGCACAATAGAGGCGGCTTTGGCCACGTCACAACACGCTGGAGCCGCCCTATGACGCTGCCCGAAGCCTTTTGTGTCGGCGCTCAGAAAGCGGGCACCACCACTTTGTCAGAGATATTCAAGCGCCACGATCAAGTGTTCGTTCCCCCCATGAAAGAGGCGCATTATTTTGAGAACGCGCCCAACTTTGAGAAAGGGCCCGAATGGTACGCGGCCCACTTTGCCGACGCGGAGCCGGGGCAGCTGGCGATGGACTTTACGCCCGACTATCTGCCAAGCGATGTCTGCGCCAAACGGATCGCAGGGCTGTGCGGTGACGACTGCAAGATCATCATCGCGCTGCGCCATCCGGTCGATAGAGCCTTTTCGCAGTACAATTTCTATCGCCGGTACGATGTCGAGAAAGCCCCAAGTTTCGAGCAGGCCCTTGAAGCCGACACGGTTCGCAGTTTTAGTGAATGCCAAGTCTGGCACGATCCCAAGCTTTATGTCCTGCGCTCGCTTTATTTTGACGCCATCACTCGGTTTCGCGACGTGTTTTCACCCGCCAACGTGTTGTTGCTGAAATTCGAAGACGTCATCGCGCTAGGCGGGCAGGCAAAAGCGGTGGAGGAGATCACCCAGTTTCTTGGGGTTGACCCCATCAATGTCGAGGAAGGCCAACGCTCCAACGTGACACTAGCCCCTCCTCCCGGCGCTAAACGCACGATATATTCCGCATTGCGTCAAATGCGCGAGCCCCTGAAGCGCATGGCTCCGGGCCAATCCTATGATCGGGTCCGCAAATGGGCACTGGGTCGCATATTGGAGCGACCGACCAAATTGGACCCCACCTTGCGGCAAGATCTGTTTGAGCGGTATTTCAAAGAGGACGCTGAAAAGCTGGCAACTTTGGGGATCGTCTACACATGAGCGCCGATGACGTCATAGCCCGGCGCTTTGAAGACCAATCGTCTCGCGTTGTAGGCCAGTTCAAGATATGCCTTTGCTACAAGGCGCAAGCCCATGCAGACGCGTACCACTATTCAACCGCACGCAACTCACCGACCTCATCAAAGGGATAGGATCAATACATGGCCGCCACGACCATTATCAAGGATACGCTGAACAAGGCGCTTCGCCCGTTGAATATCCGACTTGACGGTTGGACGGCGATCAATCGCGAGGAAGCACGCCTTTCCTCGCTGATTAAAGCAGGACACCTGTCCGACGCTCGCTATCCTTTGACCGGGGGGATGAAGCGCTTTGATCCCGCTCCGATGGCCGCCGCTTGGGAGGCGCACAAGGAGGAGATCGCGCGGCTGCAAAACCCAGCCACCAACCAGACCGGGTATAGCGCCGACAACACCTTCTACCGAACGCCCGACACGGAGGCGCTCTATCTCATGGTGCGCTCGCTTAAGCCGAAGCGGGTGGTGGAAATCGGCTGTGGAAACTCCACGCGCATAACGCGCCAGGCCATTATCGATGGCGGGCTGGACACGCAGCTGGTCGCCATCGACCCTTGGCCGCGCGCGGATATCGCCGGTTTGACTGACCGTTTCGAACAAACCCGGCTGGAGAACATCGAGGATTTCAACGCCTTGTTCGACCTGAGCGAGGGCGATATCCTGTTCATCGATTCCAGCCACGAAACCTTCGTCGGCAATGACGTCGCCAATCTGTTCTGCAAAATTATTCCCGCTCTTTCGGCTGGCGTGGTTGTGCATGTGCACGATGTCTTCCTGCCGTATGAGTACCCTTCGGATCTGGCGTGGGATAATCCGACCTGGGGCGAGCAATATGTTTTGCACGCGATGCTCTGGGGGCGTGATTGCGAGGTGCTGTGGCCGGGCTATCATTTGCAAAAAGACAGACCGGATGTACACGACGCTTTGCCGTTCTTGAAAACGGGACGCGCGCAAAGTTTCTGGTTCCGCTGGGCGTAAGCTCGCGATCCTTGCAGTTCACAGGAAGCATCCTTTGACACAAGCGTTCGATATTGCGGCCAACCGAAAGGCCGCCAAGTGGTCAAAGCGAGAGCTTGCAGGACGTCTTGTCTGGGAGGTTTTGCGCACCCCGCTCTTTGCGTGGTCGCCGCGTCAGTTTTGGGGGTGGCGCCGCTTTATTCTTCGTGTGTTTGGAGCAAAGATTGCTGCGCATGTGCATGTGCATTCCACCGTGAAGATTGCCATTCCATGGAACCTGGAGATCGGCGAGGCCGCGGCCGTTGGAGACGCCGTGCAGATTTACAATCTGGGAATGATCACGATTGGGGCGCGGGCGACCGTGTCGCAAAACGCGCACCTTTGCGCGGGCACCCACGACTACAAGGTTCCAGACATGCCTCTTGTAAAGGCCACTATCGCGATCGAAGAGGATGCGTGGGTGTGCGCGGACGCTTATGTCGGCCCCGGCGTTACCATTGGAAAGAGCGCCGTCCTGGGCGCGCGCGCGGTGGCTGTTAAAGATGTGCCGGGTGCTATGATCGCCGTGGGAAATCCCGCCCGCCCCGTTAAGTCTAGATAACAGATCGGACCGCATGACCATGAGAGTTTCCACTCTAGTGCTGACACTTAATGAAGAGGCGAACCTTCCGGCCTGTCTGGACGCGCTCTCGTGGTGTGACGATGTTGTTGTAGTGGATTCCGGCAGCACCGATCGAACTGTCGAGATTGCAAAGGCCCATGGTGCCCGCGTGCTGATCCGCGCGTTCGACAATTTTGCCGGTCAGCGCAATTGGGGCGTGGCGAACTCGGACTTCAAGCATGAGTGGGTGCTGCACCTTGATGCGGACGAAGTGGTCACACCCGAATTTCGCGCGGCCTTAGAGGCGTGCGAGGCCCCCGCTGGGATTGACGCCTACCAAGTGCCATCAAAGACTATGTTCTTTGGGCGCTGGCTGAAATACGCGGGCATGTGGCCTTCTTACCAAGTTCGATTGGGAAAGAGAGACACGCTGCGCTTTGTGCAGATCGGTCACGGTCAGCGTGAGGACCTGCCTGATGAAAAGGTCGGGGTCTTTCCCGAGGCCTATCTGCATTTCTCGTTCTCGCATGGCCTTGCGCAATGGCTAAGGCGCCACCTGCGCTACGCCGAAGAAGAAGTGGAACAGTTGGCCAAAAGCCGCCAGGGCTCAGGCATTCAGGAAGGCCGGGGAGGAGGCGTCACTCAGGCGCGCCGAAGGCTCAAGGCCATTGCTGCGCGGTTGCCTCTAACCTTGAGACCGTTCCTGAAATTCCTCTATGTTTACGTGGCAAGGTTGGGCTTCCTTGATGGCCGCCGCGGCTTTGCCTATGCCTTCATGCTTTCCGTATATGAAGGTATGATTGCGGTTATCGCGTTTGGAGAGCTTGGGAAGGTCGCGCCGCCTCAAACGAATGTCGCGCAAACCCCGGCGCAAGCTGGCATAAGTAAGGAGTTGGTGAAGGATGATTGAACTACAAACGCCAAGGGGGCTTAAAGTCCAAGTCCCCGAAACTGAGGATGAGGATCCCTCTCCAAAGTTCAGCCCGGATCAGCATAACGAGGCGCGTCGCTATTATGACGAGCATGGCTACGCTGTGGTGCGCGGGGCGATAGACCCGGCTTCCTGCGACCAGCTCAAAGCGTTGTGGGCGGCTGAGGTTAAGCCGTCGGATTCCTTCATCTACAGACAAGCGACCGCCAAGGCCGAGCGCCACGTGTTGAATGACAAGGGCTGGGTGATGAACCCGATCCTGAACATTCAAAGCGTCGACCCGAAAGAATTCAGCGAGTTCCGGCGCGTTGGCACGGAAAAACTGTTGACCGATCCCGTGCTGACATCGGTCCTGCGAGCGTTGCTGGGCGAGGATCCGTTGATCGTCCAGTCGATGTATTTTGAAGGAAACTCAGCCACCTGGGAGCATCAGGACACCTATTATCTGGACTCCGAGCAGGTCGGCGCCATGACCGCCGCCTGGATTGCTCTCGAAGATATCGGCGCCAGCGCCGGTCGGTTCTTCGTATGCGCTGGCAGCCACCGGATCGACATGGGCCTGCAAAGCCTGGCGAACAACATTGCGGACCACCACGACGAATATATCGAGAGCGTGGTCGCCGCTATTCGCAAGAGTGGGTTGGAGATACGCGCTCCTAAGCTCGACAAAGGTGATGTGCTTCTTTGGAATGCGCGAACCATGCACGGCTCGCTCAACAGTCAAGATGTGAACCGGACGCGCCAGTCCGTAACTCTGCACGCGATCCCATCATCCCACCGCTTTCTCCAGCTGCAAAGCCGGATTGTGCCCCTGCACATCCAAGAAATTAACGGCGTCAAAGTGCACCACCCAAAGGATTTGTCGCATCTGAGCGCCCGAGCTGTGAAGCGTGTCGAAAGCACGTTCCCGGACCTGTTCTACGGCCTCAAATCCTTGGCCATCAAGACCGCAATCGCGGCCTCTTCGAAGAGAGTGTCTCATGGCAACAATTGACGCATTCGAATCCGGATCATGGGGCCACTTCAGCCTGATCAGATCGTTGAGGAACGCATGAAGGTTCTGGTGACCGGAGGGGCTGGTTATATCGGGAGCCACACTTGCAAAGCTCTTGCCGGCGCAGGCCATGAGCCCGTTGCGTTCGACAATCTTAGTCGTGGCCATCGATGGGCGGTCAAATGGGGCCCGCTTGTTCATGGCGATGTGCGGGACACGAACGAGGTGCGCAAGGCGATTGAGGCGCACGACATCGACGCCTTGATCCATTTTGCCGCCTTCGCTTACGTTGGCGAATCCGTCGAGGAGCCAAACCAATATTATCAAAACAATGTCGGCGGCCTGCTTTCCATCCTCGACGCAATGGTGAGCTGTGATGTGCGCCGAATTGTTTTTTCCAGCACCTGCGCTGTCTATGGCATCCCGGAAAGCCTGCCTATCGTTGAGACGACACCGTGCTCTCCGATAAATCCCTATGGCCGAAGCAAGCTGATGTGCGAGCACATCCTGGCGGACCACGCCAGCGCCTATGATCTGGGTTCGATTGCGTTGCGCTATTTCAACGCTGCGGGCGGGGATGGCGAAGGGGACATTGGGGAGGCTCACGATCCCGAAACCCACTTGATCCCGCTGATCCTGCAAGCCGCAGCGGGGATGCGCGATGAAATCCGCGTGATGGGGGACGACTATGACACGCCCGATGGAACCTGCATTCGCGATTACATTCACGTGACCGATCTGGCCGATGCGCATGTTCGCGCGCTGCTGAAATGCGAGCCGGGCGTTTCCGATGCGATCAATCTGGGGACTGGCGCGGGCTTTAGTGTCAAGGAGATCATCGAAGCGGTCCGGTCGGTCACCCAGCGCGACTTTCGTGTTGTGATCGCCCCACGCCGACCTGGGGACCCGCCATCGCTTATCGCCAATCCCGCGAAAGCGGACGCGAAGCTGGGCTGGCGAGCCTCTCACTCAGATCTCAACAACATCATTCAAACAGCGTGGACATGGCTGGAAAAATAGACCAAGGTGGCCGACAAGCCGCAAGGTTAGGCGTGCGCGGTAAATGGGGGTCTATTTAGCCTAATTGCCGCGCCCAAATTGTCGAGGACGGTTTGCGGAGCTGAGGCTCCTGACCTCGCTATCGACAAGACGATGAAGATATGGAGAGCCCGTTGAAGAACCGTTTTACTCGCCAACGCATCCTTGTGACAGGTGGCGCTGGCTTTCTTGGATCGCATCTGATTGAGCGTCTGCTTGACCGCGGCGATGAAGTGCTGTGCGTTGACAACCTTTTCACCGGTGACAAAAGTAATCTCGATCATCTCGCGGGCCATCCGCGCTTTGAATTCATTCGCCATGATGTCTGCTTCCCTCTCTATGTAGAGGTGGACCAGATCTACAATCTCGCCTGCCCTGCTAGCCCCATTCATTACCAGTTTGATCCAGTTCAGACGACCAAGACCAACGTTTCAGGCGCTATCAATATGCTGGGCCTCGCCAAGCGCGTTAAGGCTCGGATCTTTCAGGCTTCCACTTCGGAAATTTATGGTGACCCCTCCGTTCACCCTCAGCCAGAGAGCTACTGGGGAAATGTCAACACCATCGGCCCGCGCGCCTGCTACGATGAAGGCAAGCGCTGCGCTGAGACGCTCTTCTTCGACTATCACCGCCAACATGATATCGACATTAAAGTTGCGCGCATTTTCAATACCTATGGCCCGCGCATGCATCCAGGTGACGGCCGCGTCGTTTCCAATTTCATTATTCAGGCTCTGCAGGGTGAGCCGATCACAATCTATGGCGACGGCCAGCAAAGCCGGTCATTCTGTTATGTTGATGATTTGGTCGAAGGCTTCTTGCGTTTGATGGATACGGGTCCTGATTTCCCAGGCCCGATCAATCTCGGCAATCCGAATGAGTTTACAATGCTGGAGCTGGCCGAACTCGTGCTTGAGATCACGGGATCAAAATCCAAACTTGTGAAGATGCCGCTGCCTCAAGATGATCCACGCCAACGCCAGCCTGACATTTCATTGGCTCGCGAGAAGCTCGATTGGGAACCTAAGATGCAGCTTCGGGAAGGATTGACCAAGACGATTGAGTATTTCGATGAGCTGTTGAAGCGAAATGCTGGTCCAGGGGAAGGGCTATCTAGGCCGACAAGCTGAGGCGCTCCCACCGGCGCTCGTGGTTCTGCAGTGCGGAGGCGTTTTCGACATAGCGGGCTAGGACATTGATGCTTTTCCAGCCACCAGCTTGCATAATCGCGATCTAGTCAATGCAGCATCTTCTCCCCCTTCACCGCAGACAATGTCAGCCTCGCCTGAAATGTCGGGCTGTGGTTCCGGCGTGGTCGTCTTCTCATATACGCTCCAGCCTTTCGGCCGCTCTGGCCGCCGTTAGGTAGGCAATCCACTTGGTCGGCGCCACTCACTGTTGAGAAAAACCGAGCCACCTTTCACCTCGAACCAGTCAAAAAGGACGCGCAAATTTATGAAAATCGCTATGGTAGGCTCGGGCTACGTCGGCCTGGTATCGGGTGCATGTCTTGCCGATTTCGGGCACGACATTGTTTGCATCGACAAGGATCCGGCCAAGATTGACAAGCTCAACAAAGGCGAGATGCCGATTTTTGAACCGGGTCTCGCTGACCTGGTCGCCAAGAATGTGGATGCCGGCCGGCTCTCCTTCACCACGGATCTACCCAGCGCAATCGAGGGAGCCGGGGCAATCTTTATCGGGGTCGGCACTCCCAGCCGACGCGGTGACGGCCATGCGGACCTGTCTTACGTGTACGGTGTGGCCGAAGAAATCGGCGCAAGCCTGAAGCACGCCGCCGTTATCGTCACCAAGTCGACCGTCCCCGTGGGCACAGGCGACGAAGTAGAGCGGATCCTGCGCGCGTCCGGCACTGCGCAGAAATTCTCGGTCGTCTCCAATCCGGAGTTCCTTCGCGAAGGCGCCGCTATTGGCGATTTCAAGCGGCCCGACCGGATCGTGATCGGCGCCGAGGACGAGTTCGGGCGCGAGGTCATGCGCGAGGTCTATCGGCCGCTGTTCCTCAACGAGTCGCCGATCCATTTCACCAGTCGCCGCAGCGCCGAGCTGATCAAATACGGCGCCAACGCCTTTCTTGCGGCCAAGATCACCTTCATCAACGAAATGGCCGATCTGTGCGAGCGGGCGGGTGGCGACATTCAGGAAGTCGCCCGCGGTATCGGTCTCGACAATCGCATCGGCTCCAAGTTTCTCCATCCCGGGCCTGGCTATGGCGGCTCATGCTTTCCCAAGGATACGCTGGCGCTGCTCAAGACCGCTGAGGATTACGGAAGCCCGCTGCAGCTCATCGAAGCCGTGGTGAAGGTGAACGAAAGCCGCAAGCGCGCCATGGGCCGCAAGGTCATCGATGCTCTTGGTGGCGCACAGGCCGCGCGCGGCAAAAGGGTCACGCTGCTTGGCTTGACCTTCAAGCCCAACACTGATGACATGCGCGACAGCCCGGCGCTGGCGGTCGCGCAGGTGCTGACTGATGCGGGCGTGGAATTGATCGCCTATGATCCGGAAGGCATGGAGCAGGCGCAGCCCATGATGCCGCACGTGACCATGTCGACCAGCCCCTATGCGGCGATCGAGGGAGCCGACGCCATCGTCCTCATTACGGAATGGGACGCGTTTCGCGCGCTTGATCTCAAGCGGGTGAAGGAATTGGTCCGCGCCCCGGTGATGGTGGACCTGCGCAATGTCTACGATCCGGCAGAGATGCGTGCCGCCGGGTTCACTTACGTTAGCATCGGCCGCTAAGCGCACAGGGGAGGGTCTGCGAACGCCGGTTTCAGCTGTGGTGACGGGAGGTCGATCAAGCGATCGGGTTCCGTCTCCATCCCGAATATCAGTGCAGAGCGATTGCCGATCGGCTCAGGCCGCGTTCAGCAATTTGAGGCCCTCCCAGCGGCGCTCGTGCATCAGTTCGGCCGAAGCGTTTTCTAGATAGCGCGACAGGACTGCGTGCGATTTTCATCCCTCCGCGGGCATGATCCCGATGATGTCTGCGCCGGCCACGATCATGTCCTGCGCAGCCCCCCACGCGCATCGAATGGCCCGATAGCGAGCGCACCGTTGCTGGTTCAAGCCCAGCCCTTTTTGCGGCGGTTTTGATAAGCCGGCGAATGGATGATGTGTCCAAGGGCCGGTCCGACAATTTGCGTGTGTGCAGGCCGCGAAACAGCGGGCCATCGTGAAGATCTGACGCGCTCAGCCAGGCGTTCACGAGTGTGGCCGTGGCCGTGGACAGATAAGCGATCCGCCCATCGCCGAAGGGATCGGACTTGGCTACGGGCACCCGAATTTGCGAGCAATTCTCGTTGAGGTGCTCGATATTCATCGCGGCCAATTCATAGCTTCGGCATAGCGTATCATAACCGACGCTCAACAACGCAGCGTCACGAAGCCCGCTCAAAGTGCGGGGGCAGGCGGCGACAATCCTTCCCAGAAGCTCCGATGTCAGCCCGGCCGATTGTTTTGGTCGTCGGTGCCGGGCGCGCCGGGCGCGCCGCAGGGCCAGATAAACCGCGCTGTTGTCGGTGGGCGAGGGCAGATCCGCCATCCGGTGCGCAAACCTGATCGCGTCGACGCGGTGCTTGATGGTCGATATCGCCTTGGTTTCGAGCTGTGTATCGACAAAATCAGCGATCGTTTGAGGCGCTGCCGGGAGCCAGCCCAACTCGCGACTTGGCACACCACGCTTGAAAATGTTTCAGATCGTTGCGATGGCCACGCAGCGTATTTTCCGAATATGCTCCTTCGCAGCAGACTAAAATGGTTACCAACCGCAAGCACACCTGTGGATCTGAGGACAATTCTTTCATATGAGCGTTTCGAGCTCACAACGTGGCGACAATCAACCCTCCTCGGTTCAAATTAGGGCCGCTAGAAGCCTGCTCCGTATTCCGACCGAGAAACTGGCGGAAATGTCGGGAGTGGGTTGGTCCACTATTAGGCGCTTCGAAGAAGCTGACGGGATCCCGCCTTCCCGCAGCGGAACACTCGAGCGCGTAAAAGCTGCGCTCGAAGGCGCTGGTATCGAGTTCATCGGCGATCCGGTAACCTCGCCCGGTGTCCGCCTACGCCGCTCAGAAGATTTCCCCATATAATGCCAAAATAATGATCACCGGTTCCTCTCCGCTGCACCGCCTGGCGAGACTGCTCTTCTGGAGTGCGGCCGCTTTTGCGCTTGTCATGGCCTGCTTGCCGCAGCCGGTCGCCTTGCCCGGTGATCCTGGCGACAAGCTCCTGCACATAATCGCCTTTGCGGGTCTCGCGCTGTTGGCGGCGTTAGCTTACCCGCGGGTTCGTTTGCTGACTGTCCTCACGGGCCTCAGCCTGTTTGGCGCCATGATCGAGCTGGTCCAGATGATCCCAGCGCTCAACCGTTCGGCCGAATGGCTCGACTGGGCCGCGGATACACTTGCCGTGGCAGTTGTCTTGGGCTGTGTCTTCCTGTGTCGTTGCCTGGGCCGCCGCACGACGAGGTGACCTGTCTCAACTGATCTCGCGCAGCGTCTCCTGCGACTCGCGAGTCAGTTGCATGATTTTTTTGCTCCTCGAGCCTCTCGCGGGTAAAAAACCCGTGCTTCAGCGCATTCTTGTTGCCTTTGGGAGCACCGGACCGGGCGGCACCACAATGCATCCGGCAACGTTTTTGCCGCTGACGGCGGGCGAGCGACAGGCGGATTCTTTTCGGATTTTTGCGCAGCAGCGAAGACTCCGCGCCATTGGCACGGCGTTGCGCTGGTGATCGCCGACCTTTTTCTTCATTTGCTGCTCTTGCGAGACCGCTGTTTCGCAAGTGTGGGGGTCGCGAGAGGACCGGGCAGCGGAACCTTGTTATCCGGCGCGTCCGATAGTGCGCGTCAGGCAGAGTTTAGCTGCGCTCCGGAAACCATAAGCCTCGGCCTATGTATTGCTCGTCCTGCAGGAAATTTGAGAGATAGAGAGCCTATTGAAAGGGCTGCCGCCGCAAAGCTTTACAATTCTGTTTGACTATCAATCCACACCACAGCATCAAATCCGCAGACCCTCGCAATTTGCCTTCTGGATTATGTAGACTCTGATGAATGATAAGAAAATCAACGGCGCAAAGCGCAATCGTGATATTATGGACCGCGCTCCTTTGTTCGTGCTTGGCGCATTTGTGGCTGTTATTTGCCTTTTGGGGGGCAGCGCCCGCGGCGATGCGGCGCAACTGGTTTTCTTAAGGCCGATCTGTTGCTTGTTTGCCGGTTACGGAATTTACCGTTTAGGATCGCAAAAAGTCAAAGGGCTTATGCCGCTTTATGCGGGCATCGGATTTCTCGCTTCGTTGATGATCCTCCAAATGATCCCGCTTCCCTACGCAATATGGTCCGAACTTCCAGGCCGTGAGGTGGTTGTAAATCTCGATGTTGCCGGCGGCCTCACAGACTTGTGGCGATCTATCTCGTTATCTTCGTCTAGAACTGGCAATTCTTTGGCTAGTCTGATTGTGCCGCTAGCGGCTATGTTGCTATTTCACATATATCCTAATCACCGCAAAAAAGACTTGCTTGCGGTGATAATTATCATCGCAGCTGGCAATGCAATGCTTGGTATTTTACAGCTCCTCGGGCCTAGCGGCGGAGCTCTCTATTTTTATGAGTTTACAAATCCATCGGATGCGGTTGGCTTTTTTGCCAACCGAAATCACTCAAGCGTGTTTTCAGGATTGTCGTTACTAATCATCAGCTATTTTTATGCGCAAAGGTGGCAAGTGTTCCGTTTCTCTGGAGCATATACCAATATATTTTTGGCAACGGTCTATATCGTCATATTCCTGTCTATCATTATAAACGGATCGCGAGCTGGACTTCTTTGCGGCGGAATAGCCCTCTTTGTCGGATTGATAATTTTCAACCTCCAGCCCCCCGAAGCTGCGCGGCATAAAAGAGCACGAGTGAACAAAATTGGCTCTATCATCGGCTCGATTGCCATCTTTATGTTTAGCGCTACGCTAATATTGCTGTTTTTTGTGTCGGATCGGCTACCTGCTGTCAGCCGCCTCCTCGAGCGCGATACTATGTCGGATCTACGGGCAAAGGCGATGCCGACTCTTTTTGAAATGATTGGAACTTATTGGCCGGTCGGCGCTGGGTTTGGTACCTTCGATAAGGTCTATTTTATTCACGAGCGAAGCGAATTGCTGATGTCTAGTTATTTCAATCAGGCACATAATGACTGGCTTCAAATTCTAATCGAAGGCGGCGCTCCGGTCGCCATATTGGCTGTTGTCGGTATTCTTTGGTACATCGCCAGTGTATTGAAACTATTTTTGTCGACTTCCAGAAATTTGAGTCATTTGTTTTTCTGGTTCGGGATCATGGCTATTCTGGCCATCGCCAGTTTGGTCGATTATCCCCTTAGAACACCGATATTCAGTGCAGTTACTGTCTGGATGGTGGCTTTCTTGTTCACCGCTCGGCACAATCTGGCGTCATTCGGCATTAGTAGGCAATCTATAGATTATGGGTATGGCCGACAGTCAGTGAGCAGATAGCGTGGCGAACAGGCTGAATCATTGCCGCTGATTGGTCCGTTCAGGATCAACCCGCATTTGCGGCGATGCCCACTGCTTATCCGGTCCGGCGCATCGTCAGAGCCGGATATGAATAGAGTTCCAAATAGGAATGTTTTTGACAGAATTCACGCAAATGAATTTGGCCAGCCCGACATCATCCGTTCGTCCGAAATACCCGTTGTTCAAGGTTGCCTAATCGAATATTGCTGGCTACGGGATAACTCAGTCGTTTGTTTTTGAGAGTGAGAATGAAAATCCAATTGAAATCATTGTTCATTTTGGCGGTCTCAGGAGCTATGTTGAGTGCCTGCGCAACGTCAGGTCCGCTCGCTTTGGCCAGTGATGTTGAGTTGACGACATTGAACGAGCTGCCAGCCAACCCCGCTGCGGTTTCTTATCAGATCCGCCCGCTTGAATCTGTGGAAATCGGGGTTTTCGGCTCCGAAACTCTCTCTGGTACCTACTTTGTCGATGAACAGGGGCGCATCAATTTCCCGCTGATCGGTGTCGTTGAAACAGATGGGCTGACGCCTTCCGGAGTTGAGGACGTGATCGAAAACCGGTTGAGAGGGCAATATATTTTGCAACCACAAGTTACCGTTCGTCCAACCAAACTGCCGGAGCTTACCGTTTCCGTCGGGGGCGAGGTAAAAAAGCCGGGAACTTTTCTGTCTTCCAATTCGCAAACTCTGCTCCGTGCCGTTTATAACGCGGGAGGTTTGTCAGATTATGCGAAATCCGAAGAGGTCATAATATCGCGGACTGTAGGCGATCAAAAATATATCGGGGTCTACAATCTCACAGCGATTGAGCGCGGCAATTATGCTGATCCTGCGATATATCCGAATGATATTATTTCCGTTGGCGATTCGCCTTCAAAACGCTTCCTTCAGAGTGTCTTGGCGTATGTTCCGCTTCTTTCGACTTCTGCGATCCTGATCGACAGAGTAGGGCGATAGGTTAGTAAAGATTATGGCAATGAACAATCAGCAAGCAAGATTATCCGGTGGCGACAATGATGAGTTTGAGGCGGTAAATTCTGATTTCTTAAGCATCCATGATTTGGAGCGTTTTTGGCAGCAAGCCTTAAACCTGCGATATGTGATACTAGGCGTTATTGTCTTTTCACTAATCATCGGGCTGGTCGTAACGCTTTTGCAGACACCCCTTTATAGGTCAACTGCCCGAATCGAAATCAGCCAGATTGAGTCTGACGTGACCAATATTGGTGATGTGGAATTGCAAAATATCGCGGGGGACCGGCAGTATTTTGCAACGCAATACGAACTTCTCGAATCACGAAGTCTTGCCAACCGGGTAGCGCGTGCTGGCAATTTTGATCGCAATGAGGCTTTTCGAACTGCTTTTGGTTTGGCTGAAAAAGGAATTTCGGAAAATACTATTGGCAGTATTTTGCGTTCTAATATTACCATCGAACCAATCTCCAGTTCGAACCTGGTCGATATCAAATTTTCTAGCCCCGATGCTAAGCTGTCCGCTGAAATCGCTAATTTGTGGGCTCTGGAATTTTTGGGAACAAATTTTGATAAAAGATTTGGGTCCAACGTCGATGCGCAAAAATTCTTGGCAGACCAAATTTCAGAAATGCGGGAAAAGCTGCAACTTTCTGAGCAGGAATTGATCGATTATGCCAACGCAAACGAGATTGTGAATATCACCCCGATAGCGACTGAGGAAGGATCGACTGGCGGCGGCCAGACCTTGGCTTCATCTATACTATCGGCGTTGAGTGGAGACTTGGCCCGTGCGACAGCAGCCCGGATCGAAGCCGAGAGCGCGTTACGGGCAAATGCGGCGGCAGTCGGCTCTATCGATGCATCTGCTGGTTTAAAATCCCGTTTATCCGAGGTGCAGGCCAAGCTTGCTAGTCTCAAGTCTCAATTCGGTCCGTCCTATCCTCAAATAGTCGCTCTATCCGCAGAGGAGGCATCAATACGATCCTCCATGCAGGGTGCCTCGAACGACATGTCCAGGGAATTGCAGGCAAATTTGCGCAAGGCATCGCTTCAGGAACAGGCGCTGCAAAGAGAATTCAATCGCGCGAAGTCCGGTTATTTGGGCCAGCAAGGTCAGGGTGTTCGATACGGAATATTGAAACGTGAAGTCGATACAAACCGTCAACTTTATGATGCACTGCTGCAGCGATACAAAGAGATTGGAGTCGTTGGCGCAGGCAAAAACAACATGATTCTGGTCGATAAGGCTGAAATTGCAAAGCAGCCTTATGAGCCTTCATTATCCAAGAATATGTTGCTAGCATTTCTATTTGGTGCTTTTGCCAGCGGAGGATTGGTATTCCTTCGTGAAACAATGGATCAAAGTATTCGAAACCCGTCCGATGTAAAACGGATCCTTGATTTGCCGGTTCTGGGCCTCATTCCATTAATTCCGGACGATGATATCAACGCACAGTTGAACGATAAGAAATCCGAACTGAATGAAGCGTATCAGGCGACCAGAACCAACCTGACCTTCCTGACGGATAACGGGGCTCCCGCGACGCTCATGTTCACAAGCACGCGGCCGGATGAAGGAAAGACGCTTACTGCGGTTGCTGTGGCAGAAAGTCTAGGACACTTGGGCAAGCGGGTGCTGTATATGGATGCCGATTTGCGTAATTCGGGTTTGCACGAAATTTTTGATAATGTGCCCAAGCAAGGTGCAGGATTGAGCGGCTTTCTGGCCGGTAGCGACGACTATCAGCAAAGCATTGTAAATTTGGAATCACACCCTTTCGACATTCTCCCGAGTGGACGAAAGCCACCTAACCCTGGTGAACTGCTCGCGGGTCCGCGGATGCAATCGCTGCTCGAGAAGCTTGGCGCTACATATGATCATATTATCGTCGACAGTCCGCCGGTGCTGGGCTTGGCCGATGCGCTTGAAATTGCTGCCGTCGTTGATGGCGTTGTCTTTGTTATTGAAGCCAACAGCGGCAAGGTCCGGACAATTCAACAAGCGCTTGGTAGACTTGAATCAAGCGGCGCTCGCATATTCGGTGCTGTAGTTACCAAGCTAGATGACCGTAATATGAGTTATGGCTATGGCTATGGCTATGGCTATGGCCATAGCTATGGTGACAACGGCGATAGTTGAATAATGGCCAACTTGCTGCCCCGACAAATATGAATTGGGTGAAAGCCACAGGTCTATCCGTCGGGGCAATCATTCTAGGCAGCGTTCTAGCAATGCAAGCCTTCACGAACGTTTTGGCAAATGACCAACCTGCATTAGCTGCAAGCGTTTCTCCTTTAAATGGATTCGCGTTGGAGCGAGTTGCATTGAACCGTCTGAAAAACCAAGAGGACGGATCTTTGACGCCATTGGTCAAAAAGGTTCTGGCAAAGGAACCAATGTCGCCAGCAGCATGGGCAATATTGGCCTTGGCTCAACAGGACGGCGCAAAAAAAGATGCGATTCTGCTGGCAGCGTCTAAACTCAATCGAAGAACGCTTCTGTTGCAGTCAAACTTGCTTCTGCTTTATGCGTCGCGAGACGATTTTTTCAACAGCATTGGTGTCCTCAATCAAATCCTCTCCGTTTACCCAGAGCAGAAAGGAACAATGTTTCCGATCTTGATTCAAGCGCTAAAGGATGAAAGATCAATTCCAGAATTTGTTCAGGCGCTCGGCAAATCCCCGAGTTGGTCTGATAGTTTTTTGAGAGCTGCCTCTGCCGACAGCGATACGTTGCCCAACCTGACCCAGGTGCGGATGGGTCTGTTTGATAAGGTGGCGGTAGAACGTGATACTGATAAGGCAATAATTGGTGCACTGGTTAAGGCAGGACGAATAGAAACTGCAGTGGCCCTTTATAGAAGGATTTCTGCACCATCTGCTGGAGGCCCTTTCGGTTCAGCCGGAAAATTCCAAGAAGTTGATTGGAGCACCACAATGCCTCCTTTCGATTGGCAGTTGAAGGATGATCCCGGTATGCGTGCGCAAGTCGGCGGAAAGCCAGAACGGCTCGATTTCTTCGTCAAAAGCGGAAAGGCTGACACCATTGCAGAGAGGTTAATTGTCAGCCCGCGAGCGCCATTTGATCTCAAAATAGTACATGATATGATACCAGTAGCGCAGCTCAATGATGTTGAAGTTCGCTTGCAATGCGCAAAAAGCAAAGAGACACTGGTCAAGCTATCTTTCTCGAAATCGCCTAGCAGCTACCCTGTAGCCAACATTCCCGAGAATTGCGGAATTATTAACATTTCAATCTTCGCGCGCGCGTGGTCTGATAAACCAGACCTTGAAGGAGAAGTTCGTTCAATTACAATTTTACCGAAACCGATTTGACTGGAACAAATTTTTCGCTGTTTCAGTTTGACCATGGATTTGGAAAAATCAATATTGGCGCAACCTGCGAGAAGCGACAAAATTGTCGGCACAAAAGCGTCGAACAAGGCTGCCACTGCGATGATCTGGGATAGGATCACATCCATACATATCTGCTTCGTCCGTCTGTTCATCTGGACTCGTGTGACCCCTTAAAACTATTTCTGAATTGATTAGAGTCCGACCTATGAAAGGACGGACTAATGAAGCGGATATGATTTACAGCGTCGACACTCATCGCTGGGATGCGCTACCCCGGCAGCCTTTGCCGCTAACCCGAAAAGTAAAGCGCTGCTCCGCTTCACATAGCTGAAGGCTACTCTAGGCAATCCCTTGCTTAAGTCGCGCAATTGCTCAGTCATGACGCCGAGATATGAATCGCTTCTGGATGGGCAACAGGGCCGCGATATTCGCAGATCATGCGATGGTGAAAACGCCTTTGCTGTCCCGTTTGCAGTAAGAAAAGACAAGCCAATAGCAAATGAATGAAAGCAAGATCATCGCCCAGCTTGACGATGGCAATGCGAATGCGACTATGTTCGGCAAGAATACCATCCCCCAATATGTAAACAATCCATTTCGCCATCCGATCCGCTCTTGCAGCAAATGATGTAAATGGTTTCGATCCGGTTTCATCGGGGATTCCCCAGCCCGTATGCGCGCGATCATCAACCGCGCCATATCACCGACAGGGATCATGAACATCAGCCCGACTTGATCGGCCGATATCAATATGTCCGATCTTTGATAGACATAGATAGCAAACATGCCCACGAATGCAGCGAGTCCGTAGCTTCCGCCGTCGCCCAGAAAAATCTTTCCGGTCAAATTGAACACAAATAACGCCGATGTCGCGCCGACGAGAATGCCAAGGATCGGAGCCAGATCGGATCGCGCGCTTACAAGCAAAATGAGCGAATAGCCGAAGCAGAGACCAGTGACCAAACCATTTTTGCCGTCAGCCATATTCACCGCGTTTATCAACGCGATTAGCGCCACGACAGTCAATATGATGGTATATCGCCCTAGCGATATGTATCCGGCCCCTCCGTCCCAGGTGATAGCGCCAATTTGCAAACCCGGCACCAATGACATCGCAACACCAAAGAACAGGGCGGAAATAGCCAAACGGATTATTGGCGATATATGGACACGATCATCGACGATCGCGAGAGCTGCAATCAGGCCTCCCACGGTAGCGATCGCCAAAATGGCGCCCTGAAAATAGCTTGGAAAGAATAGGGAGTAAGCGACCATCAAGGGCAAGATTATCAAAATAATGGTCAGCCCCCCCATCAGCGGAGTAGGATGCATGTGCTTTTTGCGACCACCCGGCACATCCATCAAGCCTAATTTTTTCGCCAGGCCGCCACCCGCTAATATCAGCGCTACGGTGAACAAGAAGGAAACGATTACCATCGCCGCAATATTTAACGTCATAAAGGCTCTGCCTTGTCGATGAAACTATGTTCGCGACCCTCCGTAAACCGCTATCATATCAAAGAGCGCTTATGGCCGAAAGCCTATTTAATAAAGGGAGCCCATTCCTATCGGGAATTGTGGGTATCTCAAAGGATATTTAGCTGATTGGTTGGACTTCGAGTCGTATTCTGGTGACTGACACAGTTCGGTCTGTCGGGTAAATATTTGCGATAGGTCCCGTTTCAAAAGTCTTCTTCTCTTTCCCCTTCTACGCTAGCGATCCGAGCATGCCCCGATGAGTTTGAAGGAGTCACCGCAATATTTGGACACGATATAATTATACTCTAATTGCTATCGTTCATCTTTTACGTCGCTAATTCGATCATTGTCTCTCCTAAGCATGGCTTCGCCATTGCAGAAGTTGCAAGATTACTCTTCTTCTGCGCAATCAGGTCCGATTGCGCCAATTGGGCCACACTCTCCATTAGATGAAATCCGCATCGGACAATGATAGCCCGGCCCTCATCTTCGAAGCCGTGGTGAAGGTAAATGACCAACGCACACGGGCGATGGACCGCAAGGTCATTCAAGCGCTGGATCGGGGCGTGCGCGGTAAAAAAGTGGCTTTGCTGGAACTTAATTTCAAACCCAATATTGATAATATGAGAGACGCACACTCGATCGTGATCGCGTAAACATTAATTGACACTGGAGCAGAAGTGACAGTCTATGATCCCGAGGGAATAAAATGGGCGCGAGAAATAAAGCCAGCAGTCGAGATGCCAAGCGGCAGCTATGATGCTGGAAAAGATGGGGATGCGGTCGTCCTCTTCACCGAATGGGATGCATTCCATATTCTGGATTTGAAGAAGCTTGCCCATGTAATGAAGGGCGACGTGCTGGTCGACTTACGAAACATTTACAATCCATCAAAAGTTATGCAAACCAGATTGATATACACGAGCGTCGGGGAAATTCAGTGAGACTTGATATCAGTCTATGAAGTTAAAGAGAAGGTTTGTCGAGAAACCCTGGGGTGAGACAGTTCTGCCTGATATTTTCCAAGCGGATAGCGGGAAGAAAATTGGAGAAATCTGGTTTGAAGCACCGAAAGGCATAAGCCCTCAGCTGATGATCAAATATCTTTTCACCAGTGAAAAGCTTTCCATCCAGGTCCATCCCGATGACCAACAGGCCCGCAGAATGGGATTTCCTCATGGCAAGGAAGAATCCTGGTTGATCTTGCACGCGGAGTCATGGGCAACACTTGGCATCGGTCTAGTAAAAGAAGTCCAGCCAAGCGAACTGCGAGAAGCAATCATCTCCGACAAAATGGAAAATTTGCTGGATTGGAAACCCGTTTCAGCGGGTGACATATTCCATATTCCCGCAGGAACGGTGCATGCAATTGGACCTGGCATCGTCCTTCTCGAAGTCCAACAGAATATTGATTTGACCTATCGGTTATATGATTATGGCAGGCCACGTGAACTACATATCGAGGGTGCGCTCAATGTCGCCGCGCTCCGCCCCTATGATATGAACAACCATTCCAAAATTCCCGCTGATCAATCCGCTATGCTTGTCGACAGCCCATATTTTCGCATTTTTCAGATTATCGGTGATGACATTGAGCCATTGACCGGCATAGAGGCTACAGAATGGCAGCTCATATCGCTAGACGGAAACGTAAAGGTGTGTGGGACGCCCATTGAAATCGGTGAGTGTGGAATATGCGCGAGCCAAGCGGATATCGATATGTCAAACAATCGCAAAGCAATCATCGCCTGCACAACAAAATGAGCAACTGAAAATGTCTGACAATGAAACTATCACCCCCGTCATATTGTCCGGTGGATCCGGGACGCGGTTATGGCCGCTGTCGACAGCAGAACGCCCTAAACAATTTTTAAACCTGACGGGGCCGTTCAGCTTATTCCAGCAGACGATTGAGCGGTGCAAGAATAAGGACTTGTTTACTGCACCGACAATCGTTTCGGGTGCGTCACACGCTGAATTGGTGACCGATCAACTTCGGGAGATGGACATCGATTCGTTCAAACTCATCCTTGAACCTTGTGCACGCAATACCGCGCCAGCAATAGCGCTCGCAGCGTTAGCCTGTGAAAATCCGCGAGACGTTATGCTGGTTATGCCCAGTGATCATGTAATTTTGGATGTTCCGGCGTTTGAGCACGCTGTCCGACAATCCCTGCCTCTCATGGAAGCGGAATGGCTCGTAACATTTGGTATCACGCCCAGCGGACCGGAAACCGGATACGGCTATATCCAACAAGGTGATCCCATAAGTGGAAGCGACAACAGTTTCGCTACGAAGCGTTTTGTTGAAAAGCCTGCTCGGGAAAATGCAGAGGATATGTTGAGAGAAGGCGGTTTTCACTGGAATGCCGGAATTTTTCTGTTTCGCGCCGATTCATATTTGAATGCTCTTGGCAAATATGCACCAGAAATTTTGCAAGCGGCGACAGATGCCATGCAGAACTACGATTCTGATGATTCCGTCGTCCGGCCGAAGGAGCCGGAATTTGCAAATGCTCCGTCTGAATCGATCGACTATGCCGTTTTGGAGAAATCTGACAAGGTCGCGGTAACTCCTGTAAACCCAAGCTGGTCTGATGTCGGAAGCTGGGATTCTCTATTTGAAATCAATGCTGCAGACAAGCAATCCAATGTTACTTTTGGCAAGGTCACCGCAATCGCTTCCAAGAATATTTTTGTCCATGCTAGCGGGATTGAAGTTTCCACATTCGGGTTGGAAGATTTGATAATAGTCGCAAATGAAAAACAGGTCATGATCCTGCCGCGCGGCCAATCGCAAAACGTAAAACGTATTTTGCAAGAACGTACCAGTTCTGAATGAACCAGAAACCATCTAAGCTTAGATTATAGGTGAAGATGCAGCAAAGCGCGGACCTTGCTATTCAGACTGGACCGGAGGCGGCCTCAATAGTCCCCTTTTTCGATAGACTGCGGTTAACATACCAATCGGTACCGGCGGCGTCAGCTCATCCTCGATACTGTGCAGCTATCTGCTGATTGGAGCGCCGCAATGATCGCGGCGTGCTCTGATTGAAGAGCATTTTTGTGCGGTTAGGCGCAAATGAAACCCTGTTGGCGCTGGCCCATTCGGCTGCGCTGGCTGCTTTGTTGAAGCGAGCAATTGCGCAAGATCATTAGGCATGCATTATCCGACAATTCTTTGGTTTCATATTCGTAGCTATAAGAAATGCTTGGCAACAATTTTCGTCGAGCATTGCGCCAGACAAACCTATATTCGCGCTAGCGGAGAATGAGGATACTCGAAAGATACGGGGCTACGCACTGCTGATTGATTCTCGTATTCCGAATATCAAGACGCCGACTAGTCATTATAATATTGGTCAATTTTTTGACGCCGATACGTCTTTCTTCCCGACAGAATTTCGAAGCAATAGCGCAGAAAAGCATCTACCGCACGCACTGCCCGGCTCATGCCGTGTACCAAACCCCAGCCCAGCAGGATTGGCGGCATGAACGGAAAGCAGTAGAAATGACGGCGAACCATCACAGCAAGAGCGGATTTCTTTCCTAGCCTTACAAATAACGCTGTTAGGACGAAGCTCGCAATTGCGTATATCATTAGCATAGTAATGATGCCGTTTGGCATCTTCATCTCCATCATAAGTCGCTTTTGCCAGCAGCAAAATTTGCCGCAAGCTGGTCTGTAACCTCAGGTAACAAGCGCGGAATCTTTTATCCCGTGACAGA